>Ga0070741_10000930_pt1 | contig 96475 bp, 78 predicted proteins | sample Coa_R1_4_FD_66440 | JGI IMG/M metagenome (GOLD analysis project Ga0070741, IMG submission 66440) | Surface soil microbial communities from Centralia Pennsylvania, which are recovering from an underground coalmine fire - Coalmine... | ecosystem: Environmental > Terrestrial > Soil > Unclassified ...
GAGGCAAGGAACTCAAATGCCGTCCCTTGCCCCTCGCGCTCCCCCATCCCGGCTCAAACCGAAGGGGGAGTCGATGTAAGTTGTCGTATTCTTACGTGAACGAAACCTGGGGGCAGGTCAGCTGAGCGCCTAGTCTTTCCTCAACGGCCGTTTGACTCACCCCATGTATACCGCGAAATGACAATAGCACGAGAGGGGGATTGTATCGCGTCTGGTTTAGGCTATCTTGTTTTATTAACGTCCCCCTGCTCGGTCCCTCAAGTTTTTCGTCAAGTTAACCCGTAAACAGAACGTGGACGGGTTCGCGCCTTGCAAGACCTGATATGTCGCCGAACGGTGCGTCCGGCGAATTTCGAAATTCCGGCTGCGACTTGCATTTTATTATTCGACCAGCTTGGAATTTTAGGAGATCCTTGGCCATAAGCAAGCATCTTTGCGAATATTTTTCCTGTCCCGAGCGATATGCATCCGTCACTCTGCGGGGAGATGTCTCGCAGCAAATGGAGTACTTTAAATTTCGCGACAGCACTCTTTTTGGCAATCACGTCGTAGGCGAAAACGCGGATTTCGGCACGATGACTTACATCGTGAGGGAGCCGGATAATGAAAATGGCCGAGTGCAGCTTCCGTTTGATGCGGATGCCACAATCGACAATATCAGACTAGAGCGGTACGCCAGCTCGTCAAGTCCAACAAGTTCGTTGTCTGGGCGTGCCTACTACTATGTCCGTCCTCTTTTGCCGGTAAAGGTTCGGCGACATCTCCAGAAGGTACGCCTACGGGGATGGGACCAAATTGAATTTCCTCGCTGGCCGGTAGACCTGACCGTAGATAAGACGATGGCGGACCTGCTGCTCTTGTGCCAGCAGGCGCACGGCGTTAAACGTGTTCCTTTCGTTTGGTACTGGCCGAATGGAGCAACAAGCGCAGCGGTAGTGACGCACGACGTTGAGACGGCCTATGGGCGCGATCTTTGCGAGACGTTAATGGACATCGACGACGCTTTTGGAATTAAAGGGGCCTTCGAGGTGGTTCCGGAGAAGCGTTACGAAGTGCCTTCGACTTACGTCGATCACATTTGGAGCCGCGGGTTTGAAGTTGCTGTTCACGACTTGAACCATGACGGCCATCTTTATTCCGATTACGAAACGTTTCGGCAGCGTGCGGCCAAGATCAACGAATACGGAAAGAAGTTTCGAGCCGAGGGTTTCCGCGCCGCTGTGCTTTACCGCAATCAGGAATGGTATGACGCGTTGGATTTCTCCTACGATTCGTCGGTGCCCAATGTCGCACATCTCGATCCTCAAAGGGGCGGATGTTGCACCGTAATGCCGTACTTTGTTGGCAACCTAGTTGAGCTGCCGGTGACCCTAACTCAGGACTATTCGCTATTCCATATTCTGGGTGACTACTCCATCGAGCTATGGAAACAACAGGTCGAACTGATCATGCAGAGCCATGGACTCATTAACGTCATAATCCATCCGGACTACGCGACTACGCCGAGGGAGCGAGTTGTATTTGAGCAATTGTTGGCACACCTAGCAGAGTTACGCACTTCAAAAGGCGTCTGGACGGCACTTCCTAAAGATGTTGCGGGATGGTGGAGACAGCGCTCTAGGATGAGGATCATTGAAGACAATTTCGGCGCACGAATTGAAGGCGAAGGTAGTGAACGAGCACGCCTAGCATATGCTTCCGAGAGGGACGGGAAACTTGTTTTCGAGATCTGTGCTCATGTAAATCAACCATCCGTTCAGAATTCCCACTCAATTAGTAACTGAATGCTATGGCGCAATCCAGGAGCAGGAGTTCTAGGTGACAACTTACAAAACTGTAGACAAGAATAGATCGGCGTTACAGGGCGGCAATTCAACCGACTGCGACGTGGCTATCATCGGCGCAGGTCCATACGGGCTCTCTTTAGGAGCTCACCTGAAAGCCAAGGGTCTGAGTGTCATCGTATTCGGTGAGCCAATGGAGTTTTGGGGTAGCAAGATGCCGGAGGGCATGTTGCTCCGTTCGCCGCGCGTTGCTTCAAATCTCTCGGATCCCGGTAACGTCTTTACCTTAGAGGCTTACGAGCAGGCATCGAAGATCGAACCGTGCGCTCCTCTTCCGCTGGACACTTTTGTTGCATACGGTCGATGGTTCCGGCACCAACTTGGTGAGGATGTCGATCCACGAAATGTAAGTAGCGTACATCGCGACTCTTCGGGATTCCGCCTAGTCTTAGTTGACGGCAGCGAGATTCAGGCAAGGCGCGTAGTTGTCGCTGCGGGCATTGGACGATTCAAAAAAAAGCCAGCAGTATTCGAGGCGCTGCCACCTACCCATTTGAGCCATTGCTACGACGGTCGCTCCGTTAGTAGATTCGCAAAGCAGCGGGTTGCGGTGATCGGTGCTGGGCAGAGTGCTCTGGAGTCGGCTGCGCTTCTTCACGAAGCCGGGGCGGAGGTCGAGCTTATCATCCGCAGGCCTGAACTTCGGTGGATCGGGCAACACCAGTGGCTGCACCACATGGGGCCGATTTCGTCGATGCTCTATTCGTCGCACGACGTCGGTCCGGCGGGTATTAGCCGGTTGGTAGCGTATCCGAGGTTAAATGCGCTAATCCCCCTTAAGCTGCGTGACAAGGTTCGCACTCGCGCCGTAAAACCGGGAGGCTCACGCTGGCTCCCCGATCGGCTGAAAAACGTGAAAACCACTACGGGGAGCAGCGTTCGAAAAACTGGGATGGCCAGTGATGAGATCGCTCTAACGCTGGATGATGGTACTGAACGGCGTGTCGATCATGTGCTGCTCGGGACGGGATATCGAGTCGATATCTCGGCGTATGAATTCCTGCCTGCACAGCTGGTACGTCAGATTCAACAGTTTGATGGTTATCCCAAACTCACACGCGGATTCCAATGCTCAGTACCAGGATTGCACTTTATCGGAGCTACGGCTGCTCGAAGCTTTGGACCGCTTTTGTATTTCGTGGCTGGAACCGAGTTTGCCTCTAGAGAATTCGTGCGAAATCTTTGAGAGTAGACGCTTCGGCGGTTGAGACTGCTGAACCAGGTGATCAGATGAAATCAAAAAAAATCGGAGCGGTCATCGTCGGTGGCGAGCATCCGGGCTTGGGTATTGCCCGCAGCTTGGGGCGAAAAGGGATTCCTATCTGCGTCATCGATGATCAGCGTTCCGTTTCAGAATTTTCCAGGTATGTGGATCGCGTCGTGCGGGTCAAGGATCTCCGGGACGAGCGCAGCGCCGTAGATAGTCTTCTCGATGCCGGAGAACGGCACGGTCTACACGGCTGGGTGCTATTTCCCACGCGCGACGAGACCGTTGCAGCAATATCCCGCAATCGCGAGAAGTTGAGCCAAGTGTTCCGTGTGAGTACCCCGCCGTGGGAGACCACGCAGTGGGCATGGAACAAGAAAAATACGTACGAACTCGCGGCAAGCTTAGGAATTCCGGTTCCACGAACTTACAACCCCAGAACGGAGAGTGAATTGGCGGCGCTCTGTGGACACCTTCCTCTGGCGGTGAAGCCAGCTATTAAGGAGAATTTCTTTTACGCTACTGGCGCGAAAGCTTGGCGCGCTGAGACTCCCGAAGAACTCCACTACTTTTACAAAAAGGCCATTGACCAGATTCCGGCCAGCGAAATACTGGTGCAAGAAATTATTCCAGGAAATGGCGAACGGCAGTACTCATACTGCGCATTTTTCCGCGATGGCCACGCACACAGCACACTGACGGCCTTGCGAGTACGCCAGCACCCTCATGAATTCGGACGGGCGGCAACATATGTTGAAACAACGGAATTCCCGGAAATCGAGATTCTGGCTGAGAAGTTTCTCAAAGCGATCGACTATCATGGGTTGGTTGAAGTCGAATTCAAACAAGATCCTCGCGACGGACAATTCAAATTGCTTGATGTCAACGCTCGCGCCTGGGGTTTTCACAGCTTGGGGGCAGCAGCAGGTGTTGATTTCCCTTACTTGCTGTATAGGGATCAGGTCGGTGAAGCTTGCGTGAGGAATCGAGCTAAGCCCGGGGTCGGCTGGTTGCGGTTGATTACGGACTTTCCTACAGTGGGCGTCGGCTTTTGGAAGGGGCGGATAAGCATCGGTTCTTATCTGACGTCGCTGCGAAACAGCCGGGTCGAATCTGTATTTTCCGCGGCGGACCCATTGCCCTTTCTCGGCGAGTTATTGCTGCTGCCATACTTGGTCAGCCAGAAATACTTTGGGAGATCCGGATCCCCTCGTAAGGTGCCCTACAGCGGAGGGAACAGATTTCCAGCGAAGGAATCGGCGTACTAGCCGTTGGAAGCGATGACTTTTTCCAAAAGTTTGGAAGTTATGGGAGCCACGTCGGCTTTCGTGATTGTAACTGCCAGGCCAGCAATGACTTACGAAGACTAACAGAGCGTTGGTGTTAGGCTCATAAAAATGATATAAACAGCTTACGAGTTAGTTTCTCCCCCCGCGAAAAAACTCTGAACTTCATTTCCCTTCGCATAAAGCGCACAGGAGTGTTTTCGATTATGCACGACATTGCAATCGTTGGCGCGGGTCCATATGGGCTCTCGGTGGCCGCTTATTTACGCAAGCGTGGCTTGTCCTTTCGCATTTTCGGGCCGCCTATGGATACGTGGATTTCGCATATGCCAAAGGGAATGTGCCTCAAATCGGATGGTTTCGCATCTGACCTCTACGATCCCGATCGTGCATTCACGCTGAAGAAATTTTGCTCCGAGCGCGGTATCCGATACGCCGATAGAGGAATTCCTGTACAGCTCAATACTTTTACCTCCTACGGAGTTGCGTTCAGCGAACGAATGGTGCCGGAACTTGAAAATAAACTCGTCGTTGGAGTCGAGCGCACCCAGGATAAAGAAGGTTTCGCTATTCACCTTGATAGCGGCGAGACGTGTTACGCAAAGCGTGTTGTGATGGCGGTTGGCGTTACTCATTTCGAGCATGTCCCGGAAAATTTGGAAGGTCTAGGTGCACAGTACGTTTCGCATAGCGCCCGCGTATGCGAGGCAGCCCCATTCAAAGGCAAAGATGTGGTTGTTGTCGGTGCAGGGGCATCGGCTCTGGATACGTCAGGTCTTTTGAAGGCTGCTGGCGTTAATGTCCGGCTGGTTGCGCGTAGGGCGGAATTGAAATTTCATAGCAAGCCCACAGGAAAGCCGCGTACCTGGTGGCAGCGGCTGCGCCATCCTGATTCCGGATTGGGCCCAGGCCTGCGTTCGCGATTTTTCTCCAATGCACCATGGGCATTTCACTTTTTCCCTGAAAGTCTTCGTCTGAAAGCAGTTCAACGCACACTCGGTCCTTCGGGAGGCTACTTCATTCACGACATGATCGTGGGAAAGGTCCCGACACTTCTCGGGCAAACGATCGAGAGCGCGGAAGTTCGGGATGGCAAAGTACATCTTCATCTGCAGGGAAAAGATGGCTCAAGCACAGAGCTCGTTACCGAGCACATCATCGCTGCGACTGGTTACAAAGTGAGTTTGGAACGGCTTCGTTTTTTGAGCGCCGACCTACGTTCTGAAATTCGGGAGGGTAGTGGATTCCCCATACTTTCGCGTGATTTTGAATGTTCTGTGCCTGGACTATATTTCGTTGGTCTTGCTGCCGCAAACAGCTTTGGTCCGGTTATGAGGTTTGCATTCGGCGCAGGTTTTGCCGCCAAACGGATCACTCGTGCGCTTAAAAGGGAAGTCGCAGTTGGTCGTGCCAGAGTGGCGTCTGTACAACTTGCCGTGAAATCTGAGTAAGCATCTGCTGTTGGGACAGTTCTGTAATGAAGAGAGAAACAATCGCAATACACGCTGGTTATGACGGTGATCCGACCACTAAAGCTGTAGCCGTGCCAATCTACCAAACTGTAGCCTTTGAATTCGACAGCGCTGAACATGGCGCCGCCCTTTTCAATCTGGAAGTACCCGGAAATATTTACACCCGAATTGGCAATCCCACGAACAGTGTTCTTGAACAGCGAGTTGCAGCGCTCGAAGGCGGAGTTGAGGCGTTGAGCGTTAGTTCCGGAATGGCGGCGGTCGAGTACGCGCTTATCAACGTTGCCGAAGCGGGTACTAATATCGTTTCCACTCCGCAACTATATGGTGCGACTTACACGCTGCTGGCCCATATCTTCTCGAAGCGTGGCATCGAAGCGCGCTTCGCTGCTACGGATCACCCGGAAGATATCGAGAAATTAATCGACGAAAATACGCGCGCAGTCTACTGCGAGAGTGTTGGGAACCCTGCTGGCAACGTGGCGGATATTGAAGGGATTGCCACGGTGGCACACAGGCACGGAGTTCCCGTCGTGGTCGATAATACCGTCGCAACGCCGATTCTTCTGCGCCCGATCGAACACGGTGCCGACGTGGTCGTGCATTCCCTGACTAAGTTCATTGGCGGTGCTGGAACCAGCATTGGCGGCATGATCGTAGATAGCGGCAAGTTCCCATGGCGCAAATATCCGAAGAAGTTCTACATGTTCAACGTCCCCGAAATTGCATACCACGGGGTTGTGTACGTTGATCAATTCGGGGACGCTGCGTTCGTTGCGCGCTGCCGCACAGTCTGCCAGAGGAACACTGGCGCCACGCTCTCACCATTCAACGGTTTTCTTTTCTTGCAGGGTATTCAGACGATGGCGTTACGTATGGAACGTCATGTTGAGAATACCCGCAAAGTGGCGGAGTTTTTGCGCGCTCATCCGCTTGTTGACTGGGTCAGCTATGCAGGTTTTCCAGACAGCCCTCTCTACCCAATGGCCCACCGATACCTTGGCAACAATTTTTGCTCATTGCTTACTTTTGGGGTAAAGGGCGGATATGAAGGCGGCCGGAAGTGCTTCAATGCTCTGCGGCTTTTTAAACGAATGGTGAACATGGGCGATGCCAAATCGCTTGCTTGTCACCCGGCGTCCACAACGCATCGTCAATTGACCCCGGAGGAACAAGAGAAGGTTGGCGTAAGGCCGGAGATGCTGCGGTTGAGTGTGGGAATCGAGCATATCGACGACATTCTCGATGATTTGGAACAAGCTTTAGAGCATGCAAGAACATCGATCGAAGAGCCTGTTGCGGCAAGCTCGGGGAGAATCTGATGGCACTGATCGTCGAAGGATCCAAAATTCCGCCACGATGGCTCGAGTGCAAGCCCTTCGCCCGGCTTGTGTCGCCCAGTCAACATGATCCGAATTCCGAATGTCTTCGAATTGCTTTGATCAATAACATGCCGGATGCAGCTCTGGAAGACACAGAGGTGCAATTCTTCGACCTGCTCGACTCGGCTTCGGGCGAGCTGCCAGTGGTGATCAAGCTGTTCTCGTTGCCACATATACCGCGAAGCGACCGTGGAATACGGCACCTGAACAGCTGCTATTTTGAACTCAACGATTTCTGGAACAGCCGGTTCGATGCGTTGATTATGACCGGAACGGAGCCCAAATGTGCGGATCTTCGGCGCGAACCTTACTGGGCCGAGTTGACAGAAGTTCTTGACTGGGCTGAGGCAAACACCAATTCGACAATACTGTCTTGCCTCGCCGCTCATGCCGGCGTTTTGCATAGCCACGGCATAGAGCGCCACTTGCAGCCGGACAAGCGCTTTGGCGTTTTTGAATTCACGAAATTGGAACCACACCACCTCACAGCTTTCGAAGGACGCCAGGTTCGGTTCCCACACTCTCGATGGAACGAAGTGAGAATGGACGCGCTGACGCAATGCGGTTATCAATTGTTGACCGGATCGTCTGAAGCCGGTGCCGATTTATTCGTTAAGCAAAAGAAGAGAAGCCTCTTCGTTCATTTTCAGGGGCATCCTGAATACAGCGCGGAGACTCTCTTTAAGGAATATCGGAGAGACATCAGGCGATTTTTAAATGGCGAGCGAGAAACCTATCCTTCTCTGCCTAATGGCTATTTCGACAAAGTTTCTGCTCAGTTGCTGATGTCGTTTCAGCAGTCGGTTGAGTCGGAACCGCGCGTGGAATCAATGGAACGCTTTCCTGAAGCTGCTGTGGTAGGCGGTTTGCGCAAGACGTGGGGGTCCTCAGCGACGGCGATTTACGCCAATTGGTTTAGTTATCTTCTGTCCGGAAGGCAGAACGCCACCAGGTCTCGTGTACGGGATGTCGCAACTGGAAATATCCATCGTGAGCCGGTTGAGGCGTCATTGCTCCGGCCAGCGCTAGGATGAGTCGCAGACAAGAAGTCGAAGTGGCTGAATATTTTTTGGAGAGGCAAACCAATTGCCCATGCTGTTAGGCCGAATTATCGGTAAAATTGCTTTATTCGCTCCGGGGGGATTCAGCGTCCGGCCGTGGCTGCACCGTTTGCGCGGCGTAGCGATTGGCAGGAATGTTTGGATCAGCCAATTTGTCTACATGGACGAAATTCATCCCACAGACGTAAGTATCGGCGACAACTGTGTTATCGGACTTAGAACGTCGATCATTTCTCACTTTTATTCCGGCCCGAGACAGCCGGTTGGCAATGGAAAAGTTGTAATTGAGAAGGACGTGTTCATTGGGCCGCACTGCGTCATTTTGCCTAACGTACGAATTGGCGAAGGCGCAGTGATAAAAGCGGGTACCGTAGTAAGCCGGAACGTGCCAGCCCATACGTTCTGGGGGCCTCCGGCGGCCGAAGCTTTGGGCACGGTCAATGTCCCGCTGACGCCCGAGCACACTTATGAAGAATTTTTGAATGGGCTGAAGCTTCGGGTGAAGCGGCCAAAAACACTTTCAGCCAGCAAAGCTGGATAACTTTTCAAGTACAGACCATGTCAGTTATTTGAGGGGCTAATGCAAATAGAAGCAGCAACAATCGAACAGGAGATCCGTAAATTTTTAACGGATGAGTTTTTGTCAGGAAACGGTGACATCCTCAACGAGGATGTGCCCCTGTTGGGTAACGTGATTGACTCGCAAGGCGTAATCAACCTTGTCGCGTTCGTTCAAGAGAGATTCAACATTGAAGTATCCGACGATGATGTAACGACGGAAAACCTGGCGTCGGTAAAAACGGTCGTGGAACTGATCGAACGAAAACTTCGCGAGAAGCAGTAGTCTTTACGAACCGTTAGCGTCCAGCCAGAAATCCTCCATCCAGAAGCAGCGAGTGGCCAGTCATGAAGGAAGCCTGGTCTGAGCACATCCAAAGAACTGCTTCTGCTATTTCTTGCGGTTTGCCGAAACGTCCGATTGGGTGGCAGCCTTGGACGTATTCATGCACCTTAGGTGCCCCAAAGAGCCGATCGGCCATTGATGTTTCAATCACCGCTGGACAGACGGCGTTAACTCGAATCCCGCTTTTCGCTGTTTCGAGGGCTGCAGTCTTCGTGAGGCCAATTACGCCGTGTTTACTGGCGGTGTAAGCTGCCGCGCCTGCCGTACCGATTAGTCCCATTGTCGATGCCATGTTCACGATGGCCCCGCCGCGGCGTTGCTTCAACATTTGCTTGATCTCGTACTTTAGACAGAGCCAAACACCCTTGAGATTGACGTCAATAGTCCTCGCGAAGTCGTCTTCGGATTGTGTGATTATTGGTACCCATTTGCCTTCAATCCCGGCATTGTTGAATGCTACGTCGACTTGACCATATTGGGCGATCGTCACCTGAATAAGCCCCTCGACATCCGCTGCTTTTGACACATCCGTCTTGACGAAAAAAGCGTCTCCTCCCTCCGCCTGAATTGCTGCGACCGTCTCCTCGCCCTCCTTTTCCCGCCTGCCCGCGACAATGACCTTGGCTCCCGACCGAGCGAAAAGCACGGCAGTGTCGCGTCCTATTCCCGATGTTCCGCCGGTGACTACGGCAACTTTGCCGTCCAACGAAATACCCATTTCTCCCCTCTGGAATGAACTCCCGCGATTATCACTGGTGTTAGACCATGTGCAGGTCGCGTAAACTGTGAACAGATACCTTCATTCAAGCATTGCTGAGTGTCAAGCCTCTTAAATTATGTCTTCCGAAACAGAAATCACACCAAATCTCCTCGTAGGCACTTGGAGCCTGGTCGGTGCCGTGAGCACAGCCTCAAGCGGAGAGCGAAACGAGAATCCTTATCGCGTGAACCCCTCCGGTTTGTTGACCTATTCACCGGAAGGACGAGTGATCGCGCTGATCAGTTTTGGGGGCCGAAAGCCACTCTCCATGCGCGCCGGTACAGAAGAAAAGGCCGAAGCTTTCGATACGTTTCTGGCCTACGCTGGTCGCTACACGGTCGCTGGCGACAAAGTGACCCATCGCGTTGAAATCTCGTCGATTCAGAACTACGTGAATCGCGATCTCGTTCGCACCATCCGATTTGACGGCAATCGCATTACGTTGGTGACTCCTCCAACATCGCTCAATGGCAAGGTTCAGACGATTGAACTGACCTGGCAGAGGTTATCGGAACGCTAAATATTTATGGGCAGGGCCGTCAGCCCTCTCAAACCAAATGTTGATGCCCATTGCGGACGCGTTGTCGCGAGCTTCATCTGCGGAAATCGCTGAATCAGACTTTGAATTGCGATTTGTCCTTCCAGGCGCGCGAGCTGCGCTCCGATGCAGAAGTGAATACCTGCGCCGAACGCCAGGTGCTGGTTATTGCGCCTGCTAAGATTCAATTCATTCGGTTGATCGAATTGCCTAGGGTCGCGGTTGGCTGCTCCCAGCATGCAGAGAATTGTCCAACCCTTGGGAATACGCTGACCACAAACCTCGATGTCTTCCTTCAGTACACGAGCTGTAAATTGCACCGGGCTCTCGAAACGAAGGAACTCTTCTACGGCCGAGCGAATCATTTCGGGCTTGCTTCTGAGTTCCGCCATTTGTTCTGGATAACGCAGTAACGAGTAAATTCCGTTGCCGATAAGATTTCGGGTTGTCTCATGGCCGGCAAATAGGAAAGAGACGCACTGAGCGTAGAGCTCTTCTTCGGTGAGAACTTCGCCGCCTTCCTCAATATCAATGAGGAGGCTGATCAGATCACTGCCCTTATTTCGGCGTCGCTCAGCGACGGTTTTTCGAAAGAAAGCGGTTAATTCAACCAAGGCGTCCTGTGCCGCCCGTGCGTCTTCCACGCTACGACCCGGATTCCCTCGAAATGTCGCAATGGCATCCGATGCTTTGACGAACGTGTCATATAGAGCGTCTGGCACCCCCAATAATCCCGAGATGATTTGCACCGGAATCCTGTGGGCGAATTCACTCATGAGTTCAACTTCAGATCCGGGCTTCAACCGGTCCAGCATTCGCGCCACAATCGCCTCCGCCTGTGGCCGCAAATTTTCTACCGCCGCAGGAGAGAGGCCTTTGTTCAGCAGCTTGCGCAAGCGGGTATGTTCAGGTGGATCCATGAAGATCATCCACAAGCTGAAATATCGTGCCAGTTCCTTGAACTCGGCTTGACGGCTGATCGGAAGTGATAGCAACAACTGGTTCGCTCGTTTGGCGGAGAGTCGTTGGTCTTTTGCTATTGCCGAACACTCGGAATGACGAAAGACCGCCCAGACGGCCCACTTGCCGCCGACGTCGACGTAATGCACAGGACCTTCCTCATGCAGACGTGCATACGTGGGATATGGATCTTGCAGAACATCATCGTTAAAAACAACTTTCCTCTGCGGGGCGCTAAGCTTAGACACCTTTTCTTCACCTCGATGATGCGAAATTCGGGGAGAATTTCTGAATATCGAGTTTAACATCGGAGTTGATCCACATCTGTGTGGCAGCTTCTTGGTGCACAATCTTTCTGGTGCCCAATTAAGATGGACAACGGGAACCTTGAATGAAGTCAATAGAGAGAATTACGGACGTAGTCAGACTGTGGGCCGAGAACTCGCCGCAACATCCAGCCCTTGTCGATTCATCTTGCACATGGACATACAAGGAACTCGACGCCGCTATTGCGGAAACCAGGGATTGGCTGGTCCGATCCGGCGTTCGTCCGGGCGACCGGGTGATGCTTGTCTGTGAGAATTCCCGCGCGCTGATCACTTTGCTCTTTGCTCTAACGGATCTCGATGCCTGGCCCGTGCTGGTCAATGCTCACCTGGCTTCAGAAGAAATCGACAAAATTCGTCAACATAGCGTCGCTCGTCGAGTGATTTACACGATGGGTATTTCCCCGGTTGCGACAAAGCATGCGAAAAGGGACGGAGCGACCATCACAGAGATCGGTGGATTGGGTGCCATTGGGATTGGCGCTATCAATGAAAAGACAGAGCCAGAACCGGTTGAACTTGGAAGTCCTGACAATGTCGCCGCCTTGATCTATACCTCCGGAACCACTGGAGTTCCAAAAGGGGTCATGCTCACTCACCGAAATGTTCTTTTCATGGCAGAGGGCGCGGGGGGGATTCGGTCGATTGTTCCGAAGGATCGAGTCTTGGGAGTACTTCCAATGTCGCACGCGGTCGGCCTTTCCGTCGTAATGCTGGGAACGTTGCTGAGGGGCGCGACACTCTATGTGACTCCGCGTTTTGATCCCATTTCAGGATCCAATCTTCTAATCAAAGAAGGGATCACCATTTTCCTGGGTGTTCCTGCGTTGTTTGTTCAGATTCTCCAATATGCGAAATTGCGCGGGTTCTCATCTCTGCGTTGTCCGGAGCTTCGCATCCTCGCGTCATCGGGAGCTCCTCTGCAGCAAAGCGTGAAAACAGCCACCGAAGCCCTAATGGGACTGGTCCTACACAACGGTTATGGAGTGACGGAATGCTCTCCCACCATTGCGCAGACCAGGATCGAAGACCCGAGGCCTGATGTCTCGGTCGGTCGTCCATTTCCCGGAGTTGAAATCAAGATTATCGGCACCAATGGACTGCCCCTCGCGGATGGCGAAATTGGCGAGCTGCGGGTTCGAGGCCCGAATGTCATGAAGGGCTATTACAAGGCCCCTGAAGAAACCGCGGCAGTCATCGATTCTGAGGGATGGTTCAACACGCGCGATCTTGCGAAAATCGAAGACGGGAATCTGTTCATCGTAGGCCGCGCGAAAGAGATGATCGTGCATCTCGGCCTGAATGTCTATCCAATCGAGGTCGAGTCGGTTCTGAATACCCATCCCGCGGTCCTAAGATCCGCCGTGATTGGCCGCCCTATCCAGGGCGACGAGGAGATTTTGGCGTTTGTGCAACTCAGTGAAGGAGCGTCGGCTACGCCAAACGAAATCGGCGCTTACGCGGCAGCGCATCTGGCTTCGTATAAGCGCCCCAACAAGATCGTCATAGTTCCTGAACTCCAAACTACTCCGACCGGAAAAGTCATCAAAGCAGGGCTCTCAAAACTGCTGCCCGCACCTTCGCTCGCATAGCGAGCCGGCGTTTTCGCTACAGCGGTATTTCGATGAGCGTGGGCCCCTCGCTCGCGAATCCTTCCTTCAACGCCTTGGCCAACGCATCGAGTGATGTGACCCGGCTGGCCGGAACTCCCATACCTTTCGCCAATTGAACCCAGTCGAGATTGGGCCGCCCCAGATCGAACATCTCCTGCGCCGTAGGCCCGGGTTCGCCAATTCCCAAATAAGAAAATTCTCGTTTTAGGACTGCATAACTGCGATTCGCGAAAACCACTGTTGTGATCTTCAGGCTTTCGCGAGCCATCGTCCATAGCGCCTGCAGCGTGTACATTCCGCTACCATCGGCGGTAGGACAGAGAACTCGCCGCTCCGGCGCAGCAATCGCTGCCCCGACTGCCAATGGCATTCCAATTCCGATCGAACCGCCCGTATTTCCGAGCCATTCGTGTGGAGGCGCCCCACGGGTCGCAGGCATCAGTCCTCTGCCTGATGTCATCGATTCTTCAACCAGGATGGTGTTGTCTGGAATCAAGGCTCCGATCACTGCTGAAACCCCGGGCAAAGTAATTTCGCCCGTGGGGACCTGAGGGCGCTCTGATTTTGCATAGGAATTCAGATCACCAGATTTGGGAGGGAACTCATCCGCGACCGCCGAAAGCGCTCCAACGAGGTCTTCTTCCGGCCTGGCCAGCGTATAGATTTCCGTATCAGGCGAAGTCAGCACGCTGTCCTTTCCGGGGTAGGCAAAATAGGCGACGGGTGGAGGAGCGCCGACAAGAATCAATTGCTGAAATTCCTTCAACCGCTCCTTCGCTTGCTCCAGGATGTAAGGCGTTCGTTCAATCAGCGGCAGGCTGGCACCCCACTGCAAGCGCGTGAATGGATATGGGCAAAACAGATGTGCTCCAGTTGCCGCTGCAATACGTCCCGCCTGTTCCAGCCCACGACCGTAGAGCGCTTTTCCCGAAAGGAGAAGCGCCGTGCGCTTCCCGGAACGCAGCATCTTTGATACGTGCTCAATTGTCTCGGAGGAAGGTAATGGAGCTGCGGGGACCGGCAGAGGGGTCGCTGGAATACCGCCTTCCCTCCACGCAACATTTGCGGGAACAATAAGGGTTGCAATATTTCCTGGAGAGGTGCATGCGGCCCTGATGGCTTCGGCCGCATCCCGTCCGACTTGAGCCGGAGCCGAGGAAGTTCGAAGCCAGCTTGAATATGGACGAGCGATGCCCTCGATATCAGAGGTCAATGGCGTGTCGTGGGCGATGTGATCCGTGGCATGTTGTCCGACAACATTAATGATCGGCACGCGTGCGCGATACGCGTTATGCAGGTTAGCCAGTCCGTTGGCTAGCCCTGGCCCAAGATGGAGCAACGTGCAGGCTGGTTTTTCAGCCATCCTTGCGTATCCGTCTGCAGCCCCGGTAACTACTCCCTCGAAAAGTCCAAGTACCGGGCGGATTCCTGGGGCTTGATCGAGCGCCGCGACTATGTGAATTTCTGATGTGCCGGGATTGGCAAAGCAAACCCCAACCCCGCACCGGATAAGGGTGCTGACTAGACTTTCAGCGCCATTCATTTTTTCCGAATGAGGACTCAGAGCGCGTTTGCCTCTTGAATGTGGCGGGTCAACACGGACGCGAGTTTTTCATATTCTCGGGTCAGCATGCCCAGGTGATCTCCGGGCACAGTATCAACCCGAAATTTCGAGACCAGATGCGACCAAACTGCGGTCGGACTATGAGGAAAATCTGTTACCTTTGCTGCACGAATAAACTTCACTGCTCCCGGATAAAAAGCGGGTTGGTATTCTCTAAGCGCCTGGAACGCAGAGTCTCTGACGCGGTCGAATGCAGGTGCGAAAACGGTGATTGCATCCCGATCAGGTAGGCCGCCAAGGCGCACACTAGAGCGCGGTATGCGACCTCGATTTGCAATTCGAACCTTCGTTCGGTGAGCCGCCAATCGTAGCCGCTGCGGCAACGACCAGAAGCGACGGTCGGGGTAGGAGTCCAACATCACCAACAGCGCGATTTCTTCCCCTCCCGCCATTAGCATGCGGGCCATTTCAAGCGCAACCAGCCCTCCCAGCGAATAACCCGCTAGGATATACGGCCCACGCTTCTGCACTCGCATGATTCCGCGCAAATAGAAAGAAGCCATTTCCTGGATGGTGGTGCAAGGCTCGTCGAAGCCCTCAATCCCTTTGGGCTGCAAGCCATAAATACAATGAGGAACATCGACATATTTCACGAGTTGAAAAAACTCGGCTGGTCCACCTCCCAGCCCGGGAGCGATGAATACAGGAGGATGCTCGTCGCCAGATTTGAGCAATACCAACGGCGACAATTCGGGGTTCGAACGCTGTTCAAGTAATTCGGCCTGCGTCGCAATCGTAGAGGCGTGATAAATGATCACGGGCGGAAGTTGTTGGTCAAATGCTTCCGCAATCCTGGTGAATAACTGAATCGCTAGCGCCGAATCCCCGCCAAGGTCGAAGAAGTTATCGTGCGGACCAACAGAGTCCACTTGCAGCAATTCCTGCCAGATCTCAGTGAGAAGGTCGACTTTTTCAGATGTACTGACGTACGGCACGGTTCTTAAGAACTCCTTCGCTCTGGGATTTCCTGATCTTTCTGCAACGTTCTAACCGATATGGGGGTACAAAAATTTGCCCAACATTACAAGCGATGAATCCGGGGCTATCAAAATCAGTTGCTTCAGGTATCTGACAGCGCTCTCGGGTTTGGATCTCACGGCTCTCGCGGGATAACGCCAGTAAGTCAGGGTCGAGCGCTTTGCACCCCAGCGTTCTTTGTAGGTCACAAGCCCGCTATGCTCGCGCTCTGACCGGCCCATATCCAGCTCTGTCATTCCTGCAGCCTTGGCTTCTCTAATTGCGTTCCAAAACAGCATCGCCGTTCCACCGAGATTGCTATAGCGAGCATCGCTACACCCATATTTGTAAACCAGCATTTTCTTGTGAGAGAGCATTACGATGCTCGCGACTGGAACATTCCCTGTGAAAGCCACATGGATTCGAATCGCCTGTCCCATTGAGGCAATCAGTGAATGAAACCATTTCACAGGCTGTGGAGGAAGGTACTGTCGACGGCGCGTCGTTATGAGTAATTTATAGAAGCTCTTCAAAAGGGGCTCTGTGGTGCCAGCCTCATAGCGGAGGGATTCTCGTTCCGCGCGCTTAATCTTTCTTTGAATGGATTTGTGAAAAGATTTGAACAACAAATCTTCAGGGTCACGAATGTCCAAAGCGTGCGAGTAATAAACACTGCTGGGCTCAAATGTCCCGCATAACGCCGGTCCGAGGAGCAGGGGACGAAGCTCAAAGTACTTCCGGCGGTCTCTTCCAACCCTATCGAGTGCATTGTCCAATACTTCGCAAAGATCTTGAGGGTCACTGAACAAAGGCTCGCAGCTATCAGAGAAGGGAAGGGAAACGAAACGATTGCCTGTCAATCGGCTTCGAACCGAACAAAACAGCAGAGCATTTTCGAGAGGTGCTCCAGGAGCGCTAGTTGATAGGGCGATAGGTTTGTATTCGTAACAACTGTTCAGTGCGCGCAGCCATCCGAGTGACTGAAAGACCGAGGAATTGGGGCAGGCATTGATAAACGCCTGCCATCGCGAATCCTGCAGCGGATCTATCTCAAAAGTTGCCATGCGAGTCTTCCGATCGCTGACCAATATGCGGAAAGCTGCTGATAACGAGGACTGATAATGCGCTTGTCTCTTTCAGCAGTTGGGGGAAGCCGCTGGCGGAAACAGTAAACCTAAACTCCGACTGCCGAAAGCTTTGAGTGTGCAAACTCCCAATACAATTTACGCGCCCGCTGATACATCGGCCCGAACTTAAGGGCGCGCTCGCCGATCTTGGTCGCCGGAACTACTTTGGAATAATTTCCGGTTGCGAAAATTTCATCTGCGGTCTCGAAATCTGAATAGCGCATTGTTTTCTCGACCACATTCACGCCGTCCTCGCGTAGCAAGTTGATTACCCGGCGACGAGTTATCCCGGCTAAAAAGGTCCCGTTTGCGACAGGCGTGAATACTACGCCATCTTTTGCCATAAAAATATTCGACGTTGCAAGTTCGGCGACATTTCCGTTCATATCGAGAAGAATCGAATTATCGAAGCCGCGTGCCTGAGCCTCAAATAAGGCGCGGGCGTTATTCGGGTAAAGACAACCGGCTTTCGCGTCCACCGGCATACTTTCAAATGTGGGACGCCGAAACGGCGACAGCGTGATCGAAAATCCCTTCGGGTCTCGCATCGGCGCTTCATAAATGGAAAGGCACCAGCGCGTCGACTCCGGCACATGTGCTTGGACCCACGGGCCTTCTTGCTCGGCCCAATACATGGGACGGATATATACAGCTGTTTTCCCGTCGAAACGGGCGACGCCTTCTTTGGCCAAACTGATCCATTCCTCGGTCGAGACGGTCGGCTGCAGGTAAAGTTTTTTCGCGGAATCATTTACTCGAGCGCAGTGCGAATCCAAGTCGGGAGTTACTCCCTCAAATGCTCGTGCGCCATCAAAAACCAGTGAGCAAAGCCAGGCTGCGTGGGTACGCGGCCCCATGATTGGTACATTGCCTTCGTGCCACTTACCTTCAAAAAAAGTCAGCGTCTTCGACCAATTACTTCCGGAGAACAAATGGGCCTCCTACCTGTTTGTCTGGACTCACCTGAGTTTTTGCCCTACCTTGCACGATTAAGAACCAGTCCGCAAAAATGCATACGCGTGCTCGGCAAATATCAGCTTTAGATTGACTTCGGCAGTTACCCCAATGCAGGTCTGCATCCATCAACGGGTACTTCCTATCGGCTGATGATCTCCGACCCGTAAATGGGGGTTGATACGTGGTTCGGAAGGCGACAACTACGAACGATTATCTCACCAATTCCGACAATTTAGTTCAGAATTTAGTAAGGTTCTAGGTCGATGCTAAATCACTTTAATCCAACAACTTACGAATACGGCGCGATGATCCCTGCAGTATCTGCCGCGAAAACCCAAAAATGGCCTTTTGCTCCAAAAATTCCAGCAATCCCGATTCGCCCCATTCACGGCCGTTGCCAGATTGTTTGTATCCGCCAAAACAGCCGCGGAAATCAACAGGCGCGTTATTTACGTGTACATTGCCGGCTCGAATTCTCTTTGCAACTCGCCTTGCGTGCTCCAAATCGCCTGAGGAGACGAAGCTCGACAATCCATAGGCGCTGTCATTCGCGATTCGAATCGCGTCTTCTTCGTCCTCGTAACTGATCACACAAAGCACTGGTCCAAATATTTCTTCGCGAGCAATGGTCATGTCGTTGCGAACGTCTTTGAATATGGTGGGTTTTACATAGAAACCGTTACTGAGTCCCTCGGCTCGCCCCAGGCCGCCGGTTACGAGAGTTGCGCCTTCATCAATTCCTTTTCTAATCATGGCCTGAACTTTCTCGAATTGCGCCTTGCTGGCGAGAGGCCCGATGGTCGTCGTGGATGCGAACGGATCACCAACTACTATGGTCTGTGCCACGCCCTTAGCGATGTCAATCGCATCCTGCACCCTAAGTTCCGGAACGAGCATGCGGGTGGGAGCGTTACAGGATTGGCCGGTATTTCGGAAGCAAGACTTCACTCCTTCACTAACTGCGCATTCGAAGTCGGCATCTTCGAGGATAATATTTGCCGATTTTCCGCCAAGTTCCTGCGTCACGCGCTTCACGGTCGGGGCTGCTCCGGTGGCTACCGCGACACCAGCCCTGGTAGACCCGGTGAAGGAGACCATTGCAATGTCCGAGTGGGATGCGATCGCGGCACCCACTGTTGGTCCGTCGCCATCCACTAGATTGAACACTCCGGCAGGGACACCGGCCTCATGCAAAATCTGAGCAAACAAGTGCGCTGAAAGGGGTGCGGACTCGCTCGGCTTCAAAACGACAGTACAACCGGCGGCTAACGCCGGCGCGACCTTGCATGCGATCTGATTCATCGGCCAATTCCAGGGCGTTATCAGTCCGCAAACTCCGATAGGCTCCTTCCTCATGAGAGTTGAGCCATTGAGCTCTTCAAATTTGAAATACGAGAGTACTCGCACCATTTCCGAGAAATGTGCTAGCCCGGCGAGAACCTGTGCGGATTTCGAAAGTGACAGCGGCGCTCCCATTTCCATCGAGATGGTTCGTGCCAGTTCATCACTCTTCGATTTGTAAACTTCGATGATCCGCTGTAGTAGTTTCGTTCGCTCGGCAACGCTGGTTTCCGAAGACGAGTCGAATGCTTTCTTTGCAGCGGCAACTGCGCGCTCAACATCTGCACTACTCCCGAGCGAAATAATCGCGATTGGTTCTTCAGTCGCAGGATTGATGACACTAAACTCGCGTGGCTGGACCGGATTGACCCATGTGCCATTGATATAGAACTGGCGCGAATTATTCATGATTCGTCGACTTTGAAAACGCAGGTCGGCTGGAGTGCGCTTGTGTGGTGGAACCACTTTGGTCCGCTGTCAGCGCAAGAACTGAGAATGCAGTCGCGGCATCACTCATGAACCGACCCGTTTGAGAACTCATGCTTCTCTGTTTGTTCACAGACCGTGCCGGCCATGACCCATCAGCCGCATTCTGATTGACTTTTAGCCAGTTCAATCCGCGTTCGAGGCTGGGATCGTTAGGCGGGACGCCGGCTTCCTCGAAGACATATGTGATCAAGCCCGTTCCTACCCCGTCGCTCTTGCCGCCGAGCGGTGTTCCGTCTTCTCGTATCCACATATTCAGGAGTGATTTCGCGCTCCATCCGTTCCAGCGCCAAGCGATTGATGCCAGGCGCCAACCTCCGTCGCGCTGTTGGCGATGGCGCACTTCGTCGATGATGGATTTCTGCTGCGCCGGCGATAAAAGTCCGGATAACTTGGTTGACGCCCACAGCAAGAAGACTTGGTTGATGGTCGATTGAGATGGAGCCTTCGTTGTCAGGTACTGACGCAACAGCTGCAAATTCGGCTGAATCTGCGGATCGGACATGTAATTTCCTGGTGCGCTGCCGACTGCAATCGCAGCTAAACAAGCACCGTAATAGGCAGAATCCTTTGCCTCCCAGGGTTCCTGGTTGAACTGGAGCCACGCCCATGCGCCTTTTTTGTCGCCGCTTTTTTCTTGCAGAGCCCACATGTTGTCAAAGCCCGCTCGGGTTTCGGAGCTGAGCTTGCCAGTCAACGCATCGTAGTGCGAGAGAATCAAAGCATTGAGCACTGATTCCGTGCCGCGGGATTCATCGGCTTTTCCGTCATAGCCTGAGCCGTTGTAGTAGGGGCCTACCTGGTTCCAAAGTCTAACTCGGGTCTTTACGTCCTCGAGCAGTTGGCGTTCGTACGTCGATTGTTCTTGTACTGCAAGGGCCTCACGCAGTGCTGGTCGGCTTAAGGCGTAGGGTAGAGCCGTGTGGCACGAAACACAAAAGGTACCGTGGTCGCGAGCGGAACCTTGCCAGTTCGTCCACCACTGTTCTCGCACGTCCAGATAATTGGCCGCCTTTTTAAGATCGACGTTCTGGTTGGCTTTGGTTTGAGGGCGCGAACATGACAGCGAGACGAAAAAAAAGCTGACCACCAGAATCAATACCGCAAACTTTCGGGCAGTAATGCCGGATGTGACATCCGCAAACTTGTAGGGCTGACTCAACGAATACACCTGAGTAGTTGATAGTTGCTGCGAGGGGGATACTTCGAATATCTCACAATTTCAGCCGCCGGACAATGCGGTCATGTTGTTCAGTCCGCTCTTCTAGCGTCTAGCATCGTTTTCGGAGAAATGCCAAACCAGCGGCACAGGAATGATGTCGTTCTCTCCAAAGACTGTCGGATAAGTAATACAGTCCATGCAGTTTTGCCACCGGAGTACGATTTTGCCATCCCCCACAGCGCAATCAGCATTTGCAGGCGCTCCCGGTTAGTCATTCGAACCGTCACGCCGGCGGCTGCGATGCGAGCATATGCCGCGCTTTGCAGGTAACCAGAGCTGAGATCTTTACGAAAACACTTCAGCAACGATCGGGGAACAAGGTGCTGAATTGTGGCTTCTGGCAGAAATAATGGAAGTGAACCCTGCCTTATCAGGTTTGCAAGAAAAAGTGTGTCTTCACCTCGGGGGGCCTTAGGATTGAACAGTGGAGTGCGCGCGTCCAAACTCAATCGGCGGACGGCAAACCCGGCTGTATTCGCATATCGAATATGGCCATCGCTCTGGACTAAATGCTTCTGAAGGGCTGCCAACCGTAGCTGCTCAGCCTTGCCAGTAATCGTCGCAGGATTGCCGATCAGTCGAACCTGAAAAAAGCTATCTTCAGGAAATTGGGTTACAGCGGCCATCAGGTTTGAGAGACAATTTGCCTGCACTCGGGAATCAGCATCGATGAACAATATAAGCGGCGCCTTGCAGGCCTGAATTCCTTTATTCCTGGCCGCGGAAACTCCCTTGTGTTCTTGTCGAAGAATTTGCAGGGGAAAATGCTCATTCCACTGCCGAATCTTTTCCGGATACGATTCGCGGCTCCCGTCATCTACAACAATTACCTCAAAGGGAAGTTCCTTTTCCCGTGACAGCGACGCCAAACATCCGTCGAGCAGCTTCCAGCCGTTGTAGACGGGAATGACGACACTCAGGATCGGTTCGGTTTTAGAGATGTCTTGCGTGGGCTCCATTTGTGCCGGGCTGTCCTTCGTCGTACCACACTTTCCAGATAACGTTTGCACCGTCGTCCGAGATCAGCAGTGAGCCGTCGCTTGCGACTGCAACTCCCACCATCCGCCCATAAACTTTCTTTCCGAGAGCATCAGGAACAAAACCTGAGAAAAAGACCTGGGGCTTATCGGAAGGAACGCCATCGTGGAAAGGAACGAAAACAACCTGGTAACCTGTTCTACTACGCCTATTCCACGACCCATGCTCAGCGATAAAGGCGCCATGCAAATAGCGCGAGGGGAACTGGTGGCCTTCATAAAATGCAAATTGAAGAGGAGCGACATGCGCCCCTAACAGGAGGTCAGGGGCAATGGTTTTTTTCACAACGTCCGGCCTGCTAGCGACGCGATTGTCGATATTCTTTCCTAGATAGGCGTACGGCCACCCATAAAATCCACCATCGATCACGTGCGTGAAAAAGTCCGAGGGTACATCCTCTCCCAGGTCATCTCGTTCGTTTACGGTGGCCCAGAGTTGTCCGGATTCCGGATTGAAACAAATCCCGACCGCATTTCGAAGCCCCGAAGAGTAAACACGCATCTCGCTTCCATCGGGATTCGCGACCAGGATTGCAGCTCGTCGGGGATCAGATTCGACCGCAATATTCTTGCGCGATCCAACCGAGACAAACATCCTTTTTCCATCGGGGCCAAAAGCCAGTGAGCGCGTCCAGTGCTGGTTGTATCCCATTCCGGGCAGATCGAGTACGTGTTCTGCCGTGCCTAAACGTTTGGATGTTGCCGGATCATAACGAAATCGCAGTACCTCGTTTGTGTCAGCCACGTAAACGTAATTCCCATGAAATGCAATCCCAAAGGGCAAGGTCAAATCATTGGAGAAGATGTCGCGCGAATTGGGGGCGCTGTTTGAGGATCCATGCAATACGACTACATCACCGGCTCCTGAATCGGCGACGAAAATATCTCCACTAGGAGCCACTGCTAGCCAGCGCGGACGGCTGAATCCCTTGGCGAAAACCGATACCTTGAATCCAGGCGGTACTTGAGGACTGAAATTGGAAGGAGGCGCAACGAACACGGGGTCGTTATCGGTGCGAAAAAGCCTGGCGACAACGCGAGCTCGCCAACCATGCCAGTTCGATATTGCTAAGATGCCACCGAGTATTATTACTGTAATCAACAGCGCGAATATTGCCCGTATCCATAGCCGTGGAGCGGTCATGATCCTTATCGGTTGGCCTTAGAAGGAAGTATAGCGGGAAGATGCTATAAGATCGTTCTCCTCGTACTGCAGGAATCATTCGGGTAAGTAATGGAGAACTTTGACGAAAACTGGAAGGAGCCGCCATCTTCAGTCCACCTTTCGCCAGACGAGATTCATCTTTGGCGGGTAGACCTAGATTCGAGCACTATTGGAAACAGCCCAAAGGAAGGTCTGCTCAGTGACGATGAACTTGCACGCGCCAAGAAGTTCCACTTTAGCCGTGACCGGGACAGTTTTGTTCGTGCTCGGGCGGCTCTGAAATGCATTCTGGCGCGGTATGTGCCGTACCCGCCCAACAAAATCAGATTCTTCTATCAGCCTAATGGAAAACCCGAGCTCGTCGCTGCACAAAATAACATTGGTTTGAATTTTAACCTGTCACACTCGAAAGACTTTGCAATTATTGGTGTGACTCTCGGTCGCCGAATTGGAGTAGACGTCGAAGGTTATCGCGCCCTTGAATTTCTCGAAATTGCACGTCGGTATTTTTCTCCGTCCGAGTATCGTCAGCTGAGCGCACTGCCACTGAATGAGCTTCAAAAAAATTTCTTTGCCTGCTGGAGCCGCAAGGAGGCATTTCTCAAGGCTCTTGGCGAGGGAATAGGAGTTCTGCTTCCGCATGTCTCAGTCACTGTTGCAGAGTGTGAATCTCCAAAGCTAATCGAGTTTTCGGAAGACTCCAATGCTCAGCTCCACTGGTACTTAACGGATGTACAGGTGTCTGAAGGCTATGCTGCCGCCCTAGCTTTCGAGTGTGTACCTGTGACAATTCGAAACTATATTTTTGCCGAATAGCTGCGTTTGCGGGCTCGATGAAAATTCGAGATTGATGGACTGAACTGAATCAGCAGTTGGTCATGCTTGAATCCAAACTTCAATGAACAAACATTCTGCAGCACTCGGAGATATTAAAAAGGCTAAGGCCCTATGCGTGGCCGCTATTGTCGCTGTTCTGGTGGCAACGCTTTGGCCGTTCAATGCCTTTCCTCGAAATCGCGTCACTTGGCTAAAAGGCGCTAACGGGATCAAGTTCGAAAAGGCAGGTATCGCGATGAGCGAGGAGGCCTTATCGTTGCCGCAAACGACTGGTCAGAGTGCGTACAGTTTGGAAATTTTTGTGCGACCCGCAAGCAATAAGTTTTCGCGAACGATCCTGGGCTTTTTTAATCCGAAATCGGGAAGAAAATTGCTGGTGAAGGAATGGGCCGACGGGTTATTTGCGACCCACGACGCTTCGCTCCTGTCCGATAACAGCAAAACATTCAACTTTTATGTTCGGCATGTTTTTCATTCCGGAACACTCGCTCTAGTGGAGATTTCTTCTGGGCGGACTGGAACGGTGGTCTATGTGAATGGTGCACGGGCCGAATACTTCCCAAAATTTCAAATCACAAGCAGTGACCTATCTGCGAACGTAGTGCTAGGGACTTCACCCGTTGCATATCAGCCTTGGAGTGGTGAAATCAGGGGTCTCGGACTTTATGCAAAGGAACTCACGCCAGCCGAGGCTTCCCAACACTATCTCACATGGACCGAACCCAACCGTCGCTTGTCGGCAGATATGCAAGGCGTGATCGCTCGCTATACCTTCACCGAAAGCGCCGGGAGAGAGATTCACAATGAAGTTGCTTCTAGACCGGTGCTCTGGATACCGGCAACTTTTCATATTCCGAACAAACCATTCTTAGAGTCCCCGGCTAAGGAATTCCGGAATAGCGGGGCCTATGCATACGAGGCGGTGACGAACGTCGCGGGATTCATCCCACTCGGGATAGCTGTTTGTTGTTATCTTGCCTGGGCGAAAAATAGTTGGAATGCATTTTTTCTCACTACGGCTTTCTGCGGACTGATGAGCTGCAGCATTGAGATTTTGCAGTACTACATTCCAAGCCGAGGCTCCGGAACTACCGACATTATCACCAACACAGTTGGCGGTGCTCTCGGAGCCTTACTGACGCAATGGAGTCTCGTCCGTAGATTTCTACAGCGGACCGACATCTTACCAGCTGCTGAATAGTGATTTCGTTGGAACAAAGACAAATACGTATACATCACGCATTAAAGGGATCGCGATGAACGCCGATTTTTGGGTTCATTCCGACAATCTGGCAAGCTGTTAGCGGTTCCAGGAACGGTAGTTGAATGTGCTCGATAGTGGCTTTTTGGCAGCAGACAAATTCGTCAAGGTATCGTAGTCCTGTTTAATTTAAGTTCTGGCATGCATATTCTTCACGTTGTTGGGGCGCGGCCAAACTTCATGAAAGCGGCGCCGGTGCTGCACGCGCTGCGAGAAGTTGGAGCGAAGCAGACACTGGTCCACACCGGTCAGCATAACCTGTCCCACTTTCGAAGATATCGCTTGGCCGTATTATGTGCATCTGCGTGGCAACTGCTGCAGAGTGTAATCAAGTTGTCCTCGCAATCATCGCCTGAGTGACCGCGGAATGTCTGGTGGTGAACCTCGAGGTGCGTCATTGTTCCGCAGGATTGGCATCTCCAGCGATCTCGTTGTAGGACTTGCTCACATAACCGTTTGTAGGCAGTGACATCGAGCCGTACGCGAGAACCTTTCCTTGTGACGCCATTCACGAGGCATTAACTCCTGCATCGGCTAGAAAAGTCTCACGTTGTTCAGGCGGTAGAAATTTGAAAAATCGCAGCGCTGATTGAAGCAGAGTTCGGGGATCGTCGTTGTCGAGATTCGCGCCCGCAAGGAAATCGGCACAGATCATTTCTAAGCAATACCCGCGCGACTTCTCGCTTCCGAGCATCATCGCGGCTGTTTCGATGGCTTGCTCGATGACAGGAATTTGGCTTTTGTAGACCTTGAAGTAGATTAGCTCCCACGGCTCGGAGTCTTTCCCAGTCAGTTCCTTCTCGACTTCGCGACGAAAATCCTCCTTGGGCAAAGCCTGCGCTTTGTGCAACCAGGTTGCACAATCGAATTCTTGACCCTCTCTGCTCCTCGCCAATTTCGCGAGCTCCAATCCCTTAGTCCATCCCACTTGCTTGAGGCTGCGCTTTACCTCTGGCGGTAGGTGCTCGTGAATGGACATCAGGTAGTACGCCTTTCTCCTCGACTCTGGGAATCGCCTCTCCAGAAAGTCGTCGAATGAGGCCAACTTCTCCACTCGCCAATATTGTCCAGCCCGCACTTCACACAAATACCTGCCGAGTTCAACGAAATGCGTATCCCTCTCCGCTTCTTTGCGCTTTTCCCAGGTCAGAATCTGATCAATCTTGGTGAGCACGAACAGCGCTCGCTTTTGATTCAGCTTGGGCGGCATCGGCGGATGTTTAGTACGTAAGCTCGTCAAACAGACCAAAGTCTTGTGCTCCTGGCCGACGGATCAGTCCGGCTTCAACCAGCGCCGATTTTCCGAGACACAGCCCGAGGTAGGGGCACGTCCCGCATGGGTTTTGCGGAAAACGAATGCCACTGTGCGGCAGGAATTGAGCTGACTCGATCCGCTGAATCGTGTCATGTACTACTTCGCTGAACTCGCGTCGTTGTTCATCGGTGATAGTTGTGTGTAGGTACTGAACCTCGACTAGGCGCTTGCGCACGAAGACAATCTGCGCAACTTCAGAAATTCCGGTCATCCAGGAATAACAAACCAGCTGCGGATCGAGCGCTAAGATTCCAGTGGGTTCTTCCGCATATCGGCAAGAACTGGTTTTCCATTCAAGCAGACAGCCGTGGCCATCAAGTTTTCCGATTGCGTCGATGTAGCTGACGAATTCGTTCGAGCCAGACAATGGGCGCACGAACTTGATCTGCAAATTCTGTCGGGGCTTGCAAATGCGGACACGATCCTCCTGGCAGAAGCGCTCAAGCAGCTGAATACCTTGCTGCAACATTGCATCCCAGCTATCGCGATGAGAATAGTGGAGCGGCTTGTTCTGATACACCGTCCACTCACGAAAGAAGGTCGCAGCTGGATCCTCGCGCCGGAAGTACGCACCGAGAGCTTGCTCGAAGGCGCGCCCGAAGAGCATGGCGGCCCGAGTATCTTTTTCCTGCCAGCCATCGAGATAGCGATGACGATAACGCCGCGGACACGTCAGATATTGGCTGATCTGGGTGTAGCTGTAGATCACAACTCCGTCCTCGTTTTGATCCGCAGTTTTTTGCCGGAGAGTTCTTTCCATTGTTGACGCGGAGCAAAGCCCTCCAGCGATACAAGGGACGTGCCGTTTACGACGCTGTGCTTGACTCTGACCACGCCAGAGAGGCCGATGAGTTGCTGATCATCGATTTCGTTGCGGCTGAGTGATTCCATGTCGTAGCCGAAATCACGCAGAAACCAGTTCAGCCGCCACAACATTCGCGGCGAGCAGCCGAGGCGAGTGCTGAAACGATTGCCGGCAAGCGATTTAGGCTCAAGGACGGTAAGAAGAATCAGATAGTGAGGCTTCTGCCGATGCCAACGATACTGCAGGCGTTCGACTCGGACCAGGAATAAACCCCCGATTAGGCCGTTTTCGCTAGAGCCATCTGCTTGATTGAGACCTGCAACATAACGTTTCACGCCACACTGTCCTTCGACCGCAAATAGCTGTTTAGCTGGCAAAGCAATGCATTGCGGTCCTTCTCCGCCCATTCAGCTAGGTGAGTGACGAAGTTCTCAACTTGTTCGCGCGTGGCGTCACGTAGAGTTTTCACACCACAGAAGTCGGTTGCGTAGGACTTCACCAGTGCGGCATCGAGTTGATGCTGCCGAATGATCTGGCACAGGCGGTCGCGGACCGTGGCGTGATTGATGGAATTTCCATCGCCGTTTCCATTCTGATTTCCGTTGGCGACTCTAGCTGGAAGCTTCTTGGATTCGACAGCAGGCCCCGATTGAGTGGCAACGGACCCGATTTCCTCGACCGAACAGATTCCGATTCCGTAAGCCTTCCGCAAAGCTCGATTGACAGCGCGAGTTTCGGCAATCCGCATCTCGGCGCCATGAACCAGAGGAGAGATATTCGAGGGGTCGGCGTCCCCGTAACCTACAAAGCCCTTGCACTCCGGAGATACGTACACGGTGGCGCTAAAGGCATAACGGGACGTAGCTGCGTCGCAGAACGCGGTGACCGGTTGAACGTGAATTCCGCTGCAGTGGCGGCGTTTGGCAAGACTAAGAAGACCCGCATGGGTCACATACCAGCGCAGATCGATTAGCAATACGTCTCCGGCTACAACCGACAAGCCATGCTTGTAAAGCAATTTCAAGAGACTCTGTAATAACAGCGAATTCAGATTGCCCCAGATGCACCGCGCGTGGTGAACATCTCTCCGAAATTGTTTCGCGATTTTCATAAGCACTCCGAGTCTGTAGTGTTTAGCGCGTCAGGGTTGAAGTCGTGATTTGGCTTATCGGGTCAGCTTTGATTGATCGGAAGTGCTGTAAACAGTAATCTCGCTGAGACTCTAAGTCGGTCACGATCGCGACCAGGCCGCAGCCGAACGGGTTTCGCTCGTCTTCGTACTCGCACGGCATCAGGTGCGCTTCGGCCAGTATGGAATCGACGCGCCGGATTTCACGTCCGACTAGGTTGTCTAAAACTTGTGAAAAAAGTGGTTGGAACTGTGGGGTAGAGTGGTGAACAGCCATTGGGCCTCCTTGTTAGGCACCTTGGTTAGGCTCGGGTGAGTGCTGGTAACACTCGCTCGGGCCGCTTACACGAACAAGTTATATGCTCGCCGGCCGAGCATGTCAAGGCAATTCTTGTGCCTCTATCGCGGATGATGATAACTTTTGGACGTGGCCACTGATGACGTACGTGAGTATCTTTCCAAGATAGGCCGCAAGGGCGCGAAGGCGGCGAACAGAACCCGCACTCCCGAAGAGCGCAAAGAAGTGGCACGTCGCGCTGCTCAAGCGCGTTGGGCCAAGGCTAAACAGAAGAAAGACTAATTGCCTTTATCCTTGTCGAAAGTGGCGACAGCTGCCGAAAAGGTACGTACCTAAGTGCCTTGCAAGGAATCGCAACAGAGCGTACAGAATATTGCAAGAAGCATCCGAACCTGGGTGACCCTTCGTAGAGAACTCTTCTACAAAACTCCGATCTACCCCTACAGCATTCACGTCACAAATTACTCGCAAATTTAGATGGTAAGAGGAGATTGTAGTTGCAACTCCAGAGGCGAATAGAAAAACTCAGTCAGCGCCTCAACATGCTCGCGGCCACGCAATCAACGTACAGCCCTGGTTGCATTTGTTTTCCGAAAGGGGCTTGTCCGCTCGTGGGTTTTCCAGTACTGCAAGAAATTGCGTTTTGCGTAAAATGTCCCTTGCACGGAGATCGTTTTGTAAATCGTCCTTTTGTCTACGTTGGCGAGTGGATGCGCGAAAAGCAACATCGGGTCCAGACCAATCCAACGTCCTCATTTTTTCGCGGCAAAAACCCGAAGCAGTACATCAAAGCTTATCTCGCCACCTTCCCATCAGATCTGTTTCCAGGGACGGAAGAGAGGGAAGGCATTGCACCCCAACATTACAAGATCTTCTTGCGGCTGCGAGATGGAGCCAGAATCCAGGTTTCAGAAGATCGCTTCTATGGATCTTGCGACCGTGCTCCCGACCCAGAAGCTGTTCGTGCCCACAATATGGAATGGAGATGGCGGTCTTTACGTTTTATGGCGAACCTATTGTCCGATCGAGGTCTCATTATTGAGCCGTCGTTCTTATGCCAACGGATTGAAAGTGGCGCGGCTGAAGAGGAGAGCTCATGAGAGACCGACTGAGTCAAACTCGTTGCAAGGGTCTAACAAAAGCCGGGCAGCCTTGCCGTGCGGCTGCTATGGAAGGAGGGTTGTGCTTCTTTCACGCAAATCCGAATAAAGCCAAAGAGCTCGGCAGAATCGGCGGACTGAAGAGTTATCGGATTGCTAAAGACGCAAATGACGCTCTCGACCTAAATTCAGCAGCTGGCATACGAGATAGTGTCCCGCAACTTATCGAAGACGTTCGTAGTGGGACACTCCAGGCGGGCAAAGCAGCCGCCGTGGCATCACTGTTGAATCTCCAGTTGCGTGCTATCGCAAACTCATATACGGAGAAGACGCTTGCAGACCTAGACAAGCGATTGACCGAAATGGAAAAGATGAATCTCGAAAGAGAAGTGCAAGAGGCCAAGGAAAATGAGCACGGGCATGCGACGTGGCGGCCGGGGCCTATGTGAACTACAAATTCTGCTAAGGCGCCAAGCCATATAGGTTGCAATTATGGCTAAATAGTCCGCAGAAAATGCCTTAGACGCCTTAAGCTGTTGTAAGGTCAGAAGGCATAGACCGGTTGCAGCTTGCAAAAGCAAAGTGCTGGGATTCGGTTTCGGAGTTCAAGTTTGACAATGCATATTCTTCACGTTGTCGGTGCGCGGCCAAACTTTATGAAAGCAGCGCCCGTGCTGCATGCGCTGCGAGAAGTTGGAGCGAGACAAACATTGGTCCACACCGGTCAGCATTATGACCGCAACATGTCCGAGGTGTTTTTTTCCCAGCTCCAGATCCCAGAGCCGGATGTGAATCTGGGTGTGGGTTCGGGCGGCCACGCCAAGCAGACTGCCGATATCATGATCGGCTTCGAGCCGGTTGTACTTGAGCGACGCCCTGATGTCGTTCTGGTTTATGGGGACGTCAACTCGACCATTGCGGCCGCGCTGGTGTGCGCAAAATTGGGAATTCGCATCGGCCACGTCGAAGCTGGGCTGCGCTCCTACGACTGGACCATGCCCGAGGAAATCAACCGTGTGGTCACGGACCGCTTGGCTGATTTTCTGTTTACCCCGTCCGAAGATGGGGATCAAAATCTGAAAAAAGAAGGAGTTCCGGAAGAGAAGATCCATTTTGTCGGCAACGTGATGATCGACTCGTTGGTACGCCTCCTGCCGGTCGCATCGAAACTTCCAAAGAACGGATACCCCGACCGCTATGCCTTAGTCACGCTTCACCGGCCTTCGAACGTGGATGACAGCGACAGCCTCAAGAGCATTCTGGAATCGTTACTTGACATAAATCGTAGCCTCGATGTGGTTTTTCCAGTTCACCCACGTACGCGCCAGCGCATTGCCCAGTTCGGGTACGCGGCCGGAAACTTGCATCTTCTGGATCCGCTGCCATACATCGAATTTCTTGCGCTTCAGCAGCGCGCTGCTGTGGTCATAACCGATTCGGGCGGCATTCAGGAAGAGACGACCTATTTGGGTGTGTCGTGCATTACTTTGCGCGAGAACACGGAACGCCCCGTGACCGTCACCATGGGCACCAATGTCATTGTGGGCAAGGACCGGAAAAAACTTACGGAAGAACTAACGAAGGTGGTGGCGGGGACGGGCAAGAAGGGGGCGATTCCGCCGCTTTGGGATGGCAAGGCGAGTGAGCGGATCGCAAAGTTCCTGAAGATGCTTCAGGTTTGAGTTGTCGCGTCAGTTTGCGTGTGATCTGCGCACATTATTCATCTTCCGCAGCACTCTCCACCTCGGGGTATGGCACAAAAGTGGCGTATGCAGCCCCTTGCAACTATCGCAAAAATTATCAGGCTTGACAGAAGTTGGAACTGAAATAAAGTGTCAACTGAAGGATCTTAACTATGCACCTCCGTCTCTCAGTTCTGTTAATGCTGTTAGGTTTAGCGTTGGTTCCCAGTGCCTTGGGGGAGTCTTACACGTTCACCGATTCGGGGTGCTTCAGTAGTATCGTTTCTCCCAGTAACTGCAGCTCGAGCGCGTCCCTAGGTGTCACGAACACTAGCTTGAGTTTCACTGGCGTCTCCTCGCCATCTACCGTAAGCTCCGGAACGTCATTTTCTCTGGGATCCTTCACACTTTCCAATCCGGGATTATTGGTCTACTTGGGCTCCTTTACCCTTGACGTTGACTTCACCAATCCGGCAGGAACGAACGGAAGCCCGCTGGTAGCGGCGGTTTTGGGGAACATCTTTATTAATGGCGCGAGTGTTGTATTTTCGCCAAGCCCTCAGGTGTTTACCTATCCGGGTGGGAGCTTTACGCTGCAACTGCTGACAGATCCAGTATCGGTGAATGGTTGGAATAGTACAGCCCAGCTTGAGGCCAAGATCGTGAGTGGGGCGGTGAGTATGCCTGAAGGGTCCAGTCTGGCAATGCTGGGCATCAGTGGTCTTGTGCTCGCGGGCGCGTTCTTTAAAAAGCACAACCCCTTGGCGACTAATAGAGCTTGCTAAGTTGATTAGCTCGTTGGCCGGTACAGCTGCTGAGGGATTAACCAAAAAAGCCATTCCGAATTGGAATGGCTTTTTTATTGCCCAAAGAGAAAGTTGTCGTGAACAGATTGCATTATCCTAGTTGCACGTGCATCGGCAATCCAACCTCTGAAGGGAGAGTCAAATTAGCGAGATCGGGCAAAATCCGAGCATTTCTGGGCCAGCTTCTCCGAATGGCATACCGACAAGGAAGTCGTTAGGTATTTGCGCAGCTCTGTTCTTGATTTCGCTGGTCTTGGCCTGGATCCCGCTAACCAGCACGTTAAAACTTGCAGCCGAAAACGACGAATACACCCATATTTTGTTGGCTCTCCCGGTCAGCCTTGCCCTGGTTTATGCCAGCTGGGCCTCGGTGCGAAGGCGTATCACGACGGGGCACAAGCAAGGCTTAATTCTCTTTGTCATTTCGGCCCTAATCGCGATCACTCCAATTCTCCTGGCGAGCAGGATCGCCTCCGATCTTCGCCTATCCCTTGAAATGCTGGCGCTCGTCACGTGCTGGATCGGTATCTTCGTTTACGCTTTCGGTCCAGCAGCATCCCGAGCCGTCCTCTTTCCGCTATGTTTTCTCTACTGGATGGTGCCAATGCCGGAGTTTCTGCTGGATTCGGCCGTGCGCTGGCTGCAGAACGGATCCGCTTTCTGCGCGCAGGCGCTTTTCGGCGCCGCGGGCGTTCCAGTACTTCGAGACGACCTTCTCCTAACCATCCCGGGATTGACTATCGAGGTTGCACGAGAATGCAGCAGTATTCGCTCCAGCACAATGCTGCTGGTAACGACTATGGTTCTGGCGCAACTCTTCCTGCGCTCTCCGTTCAGAAAAGCCCTAGTGGTCGCGATTGCGGTGCCGCTCTCAGTCGCCAAAAACGGCCTACGCATTTTCACCATTTCTATGTTGGGAACGCGTGTAAATCCAGGGTTCTTACACGGGCGTCTTCACCGGCAGGGAGGCATAGTCTTCTTTCTCGCTTCTCTGCTGATAGTCGCGCTGCTTTTGTGGCTGCTGGGCAGGTCAGAAAAACAGCTGTTACCAAATGCCGCGGTTGGTGCAACTGCATAGGCCGTCAGTCTCTCCGCACAGAAAACCAACGCGATAAATCTATTCACAAGAATTGCCGTTTTCTCGCGGATTTACGGGATCGAAGCGTTAGCCTCGTTCGAATAGGAGCTTTCGACGTTATTGGAATCAACCGCCGTCGAAACGTAGTAGTACGTGGCGCCAGACTGTACCGAAGAATCCGTATAGTTTGTGCTCGACAACAACGACGAATTCAGCAATGAGTAGGGCCCGCCAGATTGCGTTCCGCGATAGATGTTGTATCCGACAACACTAGAAGTGCTCGGGTCCCAGGACAACGCAACGGTGTGAGAGGACGAGCCCTGTGTGCCATCTCCCGAAAGGGACTGCTTCAAGGAAGCGTCAGTTGCATTGCTGCTGAAGGAAATGTTGCCGGAGGATGTTCCCGCTGCCGGTGGTGTGAATGTCACGGTATAGGTCGTACTCTGGCCCGGCGTCACAGTTACCGGAAATGTGATGCCGCTCACTGAATATCCTGATCCGCTCCAGGCGGCTGAAGAGACTACTACATTGGCGTTTGTAGCACTTAGGCTTGCCTTCAGAGAGGCGCTCCCGCCTACAGCCACGTTCCCAAAACTTAGCGACGAAGGCGACACGGCCAGTGTTCCGGTTGTGGGATTTGGATTGCTTACAACCTGACTGTTTGCGCCGGCCGAAACACCCGCACAGCCGCTAAGGATAGACACGCTGGCGAGCGCCAGGAGGGTGCCCAGTGATACCAATCGTGATTTCTGCTCTTGCATGAAGAGATTATCGGTCCGGTACTGCTAGGGGTCGAGAGAACTAAAATTCATAGCCGCTCTCACGGCTTTCATTGCACCTTAGTAAGCGAGCAACAACAGAACGGTACGAAAGTAACCGGACGACTTGAACGCGAAACGGAAGCCGAAGTGGTTTGTAAAAATGGTAGACCGGCGCAGAAAAAGAATGCAAGGTACAAACCTGTTGAAATCCTTCAAATTGTAATCAGAAGTACATGCAAATACAGCACTAGACCCTGATTTTTTCAGCTCGGAACCGCCTTTCTATCGGCAAAATTACCCGACAGGGACTGCAAACTTTTGCATACACAGTAACGCGACTAGTAACCACTGTTGGCACTAACGGGCCATTTTTCAGCCACTTACCTTACCTAATAATGGCTGAAATCGGTAGTACGATTGCCGATGAGAGATAGTCCATCCCCGGGACTAGTACCAAAGGGCGACCATATATGCCAGATATTCGCGTTGCGAAAAGCTTGTGTCTACAAGCGCTCGGGTTTGCGCTTTTAGTATCGCTGGCCGTGCCAGCGTTCGGTCAAAACCCAATCCCGGATGAAAACCTAATCGCGTTTACCCCTGCGGCGGTTCAGCCGGTGATTGCTGTAAAGCCTTTCCTACCCGAGACCCCAACCGCACACAAGTTTTGGGACCGTGAAAATCAGATGTTGTTTGCAACGACAGCTGCCTTGTGCGCTGCCGATTTCAGCGTCACGCATATGAATCTCTCGAACGGCGGCAGGGAATTGAATCCGCTGGTACGCCCATTTACTGCTAACAATGCAACTTTGGCGTCGAACTTTGTCGCCCAGACTGCTGGCATCGTTGCCATTAGCTATCTTTTTCACCGTACCGGCCATCACCGTTTTGAACGTCTCGCGCCGGTGGCAAATGTTGCTGCCTCAGCATTCGCTGTCGGATATGGGTTGTCGCATCGATAAGTTCGAAGTTCGACCTTCCGGATCATAGGTTGTGCAATGGCAGAATTGGTGTATCGCACAGGCAGAGAAGTCTTTCTTATACGGAGTTCAATGTGTGCACAAACTTTCTTCTCTTGCCCAGAATTGTGCACACGTCTAAACTCAAAGTAGACGTGTTTCGCACAGATTGGATTCCTGATCTGCCCACCCCCCGTATCACGTTCGCAAGAGTTCTTAACGTGCATACCGGCGCAATGACCAGGCCGATGTTTGAAGTTTAGGTTCTCAAAGTGTTTGAACTTTCAAAGTGGAGCAAAGGCAAATCATGAGCAGTGGCACAGTTGTATCTGGTTCGTTTTCTAAATTTAAGGACAAAATTGAAACCCGGCAGGCGCGAGTAGGAATTATCGGTCTGGGCTACGTGGGACTTCCTTTAGCTCTTTTATACATTGCTGAGAAGTTTCCGGTGACCGGTTTCGATATCGACAAAGCTAAGGTCGACTCGCTTGCAAAGGGGAAGTCTTACATTTACCGGATTCCCAATGAGGAGATTCAGGAGGCGCGGGCAAAAGGCTTGGTTGCCACTTCCGATTTCGCCAAGCTAGCGGAAATGGATGCGATCATTATCTGCGTACCGACACCGCTGAACGAATATCACGAACCCGACCTTAGCTTCATTACCAATACCGGACATGCAATCGCGCCGCACTTGCGTGAAGGCCAATTGGTTGTGCTCGAAAGCACCACCTACCCTGGCACCACCGAAGAAGTGCTCATCCCAATTCTGGAGCGGGAAAACCGCAACGGTCTAAAAGCCGCGCGCGGTGAGGCTTCGGCTCAAAATAGCCCGGTATTTTACATTGCCTTTTCGCCCGAACGTGAAGACCCCGGCAACACCACCGTCGCAAGACGCGACATCCCCAAGGTCATCGGCGGGTTGAATCCTCAGGCCAGCGAGCTTGCGGCTGGACTGTACGGTTCAATTTTCAATCGTACGGTACCGGTTTCTTCGCCAGCCGTTGCCGAGATGACGAAGCTCCTCGAAAACATCTACCGCTGTGTCAATATCGCTTTAGTGAACGAACTCAAACTGTTGTCTCTGCGAATGGGGCTGGATATTTGGGAGGTCATCGAGGCGGCTTCGACTAAGCCATTTGGCTTCCATCCTTTTTACCCCGGTCCGGGCTTGGGCGGCCACTGCATTCCCGTTGATCCGTTCTACCTATCTTGGAAGGCCAAAGAATGGGATTTCCGGACCCGCTTCATCGAACTCGCCGGCGAAATCAATATTGGAATGCCATATCACGTCGTGGCTTCCGTTTCGTCAGCACTCAATCAGCGCAAGAAGTCTTTGAACGGTGCGCGGGTGTTGGTTCTCGGCATGGCTTATAAGAAAGATATCGACGATTTGCGTGAGTCCCCAGCCTTAACTATTGTCGAGACGCTGCAAAAAGAAGGAGCAGTGGTTAGTTACAACGACCCGTATATCCCGTATGTAGGCAGGGGCCGCAAATATGATCTGCAAATGACGAGTGCTCCGCTCGAAGATTTGCAAAACTACGATTGCGTACTGATCCTTACCGATCACTCCTGCTACGACTACGCAAAAATCGTCGCCGAGTCGCAGTTGGTCGTGGATACGCGAAAGGCGACGCGGGGAATACAAAGTCCCAAGGTCGTCCACTGCTGAGGTTCCACCCTCAGAAGCTGCTCATGCGAGACGAGCAGCTTGTTTGAATCGGGTCGCGTTCAAAAACTGCCGCTGATTCTGATGAATCGGCGGCAGTTTTTTATGGGATCGCCACCTGCACCTGGTTCGAGTAGCCGCTTTCCTGACCGCTCGAATTCACGGCCGTTGTTACGTAATAGTAGATGGCAGAACTCGCGACGGAGCCGTCGTCAAAATTCGTCGCTGTGTCTAAAGCAGAATTCAGCTTCGTATAAGGCCCACCAGACTTGCTTCCCCGGTAGATGTTATAACCAGCGACTTTGGAAGTGCTGGCGTTCCAGGTCAAGTTAACCGAGTGTGACTGTGGCTGAGTGGTTGCGACCCCTGTACCCGTCAGCGATTCAGAGATCGTCGAATCCGAAGCATTGCTGGCAAATGAAATTGCTCCTGAAGCTGTTCCGCCGCTTTGCGGGTTAAAAGTAACCGAATATGACGCGCTGCTTCCGGCAGCGATTGTCTTCGGCAAAGTTATTCCGGAAAGAACGAACTCCGAACTGTTACTTCCTGCCGACGTGACGGTCACGCTGCTTCCACTCGCGGTCAACGTACCACTCTTGGTTAATGTGGATCCCACGTTCACGTTCCCGAAGCCCACGCTGCTGGGCGACAAACTAAGCGAACCCTGTGCGCTTCCAGTTCCGCTGAGGGGAACGGAAGTGATCGTATAACCCGAAGAACTGAGTGCGGTGAAGGTCCCGCTCTTGCTGCCACTCGTGGTCGGAGTGAACGCGATCTTGAAGGTGTAGCTCTGCCCACCCGTTAGGGTGAGAGGCAGAGTCAAACCTTGCGCGGCAAATCCTGTGCTCGTTGACGCCCGGGCAATCGTGGTTCGATTGCTTCCGTTGTTTTTTAAGGTCAGTGAGAGAGTGGCTGTGCTTCCGGCCTGTACGTTGCCGAACAAAAGGCTAGACGGGCTGGCAGAAATTCGTCTGGAGTACGATTGCGATGATGATGTAACTCCCAAACCGTTCAAACCTAAAGTCCCCGCGTCGCCCCAGTTGAAGAAAACAGTTCCCGTGGTATAGGCGGAGGCAGACGGCGAAAATGTCACAGCAATAGAAATGCTCTTGCCTGGCGTGATTGCGACGGGAAGTGAAGGATATCGCACCGTGAAGTTGGACCTACTGGAGTGTACCCGCTGCAGCGTTACGGTGGACGAACTTTCGTTGGTCAGCGTGGCAGATATGGTTTGCGAACTGCCGACGCTCACTTGCCCAAATTGCAAGGTGGAAGGACTTGATGCCAGCGGGGAGGCCTGGGCCAAACCGCAAGTGGCAGCTAATGCCAGAACACCAACTAGCGCGATGAAGACAGACTTCGAGGTGAAGTGGGGGAGATTCATAGCAATTTCAGTTTCAGGGTGAGCACCTGCTGCTGCACAGGTCTCAATAGTGCAATTGCACTAATGAGTAGGACACCCTTTGGTTGAGCACTTGCCTCACTGGGCGCGGAATTTGGAGGCAGATAGGAATTGAGAGATGCGTCCTAACGCACCAGCGCGTCACTGCACATCAATATGAATGAGTGACTTCCGGGCATGTGAAGAATTGTTGGAGCTGAACAATCAGAAGAAAAAACTCGGAAGGACATCACTCGAGTGCATTGTCGTGAACAAAATTACAACAGTTTCGATGCCGTGAATAAGTGTGGTGCGCCCAGCTCATCCGGCACGACGCTCGCCAGTGTTAATGCGCAGCAGCCGAACTCAGTGGCTTCTTCAGGCGCATCAGCGGATCGCCAAAGAAGATGAACGTTCTTCGAACGTCCTCGTCGGCAACATTAGACTTTGCAAACACAATCGCATCCCCAAGCGTGATTGTCGGTTGAGAGAAAAGAGTCTGGACGAAGGCTCGGTTCATTTGGAATTGCGGATCAGGGGCGGTCAACCCGGATGATGCCCATACGGCGACAGCCCCGCCGTTTTGCGACAACATTAGCGCGGTAGCCAGGCTTTCGGTATATACGTCATGGAAGAAGCCATTTAAGCAGTTCATGATCACAAACACAGGCAGCTTGCTTCCGTTGGTGAGAGATGAGGCCGCCATGTCATCAAATAGGTCGCTGCCAGACCACATCTCCACCGAACCGTGACCGTTGTAGTTGATTAGCAACTGTCCGTTTTCAATACCGGCGAGCAAATCCTGTCTGGCGACAGCTGGACCAAGAGTTCCGGCAAAGACGTCGGTCACGTTCATCGTCGAGGGAAGCAGCTTCTGTATTGAAATAGAATCTTGAGAGAAGCTCAGCGTAGGATCATCGACGTCAGCTATTACCATCGCTTGATTTGTCCAACTCCCCGCTGTGGTGGTGTCGTAGCCCACAATCTTCGACACCATGGTTTGCACGTCAGTCACAGTTCGCCCCGGCAGACGGCCAGTAGCAATTTGGGGGAAGCCAGTGTTACTGAAGTCGGAGAACCAGTCGTCCGAGGCGGTTTTCAATTCGGAGGTAACGACAATTTTCGTGGGAACAAAATCAAAGAATCCGAACCCGAGGTAGTCTCGCGGATCAACGGAGGCATCGCCCGCAAGAAGCAGGTAACCGGGCTTGTTCTTCCATGCGCGCGTTGCGGTTCTCAAAAACTCTTTGACTGCATAGGGTGAGCGTTCCCCGAAATTGAACTCATCGTAAATCTGATTTACATCGAGAAGGGCGACCGAATTGCCCTGAGCTTGGCGTAGTTCTGCAAGCGGCTGCACGGCTGAAACAAAATCCGCATAGGTGAGCATCACAACATTTGCGCCGCGCTGGACCTCGTGGAGCGTTGAGGGCTGATGCAGCGCAAGTGAAGCTGGACTGGCCAACTGATCGCTAGCGAGGGCGAGGAAGGTATGTTTGCCGCGAGAATTCCACGGGACCGTCGCCGATAGAGCGTATTGGCCATTTGCGACGCTCGTTTTGAAATCCAGGAGTACAGGTTGCTCGGGAATTGTGATGTCGACCAGGCAGGTAGGTGGCTGAACAAAACCGTTGACGGTAAATCTCTCTCCTTCATCGGCGGTGAACTTCAAGAGATCGGAATCAGCGGTAAGAGTTTGTGGGAAACTGACGTCCACGAAATCAACAAGGCTTAGATCGTTTGTACCCTGTTGAGCTGTCAGCGTGATCATATTTGCGCCATCTGCAAGAACTCCGGCGGGAATATCAAACGTTGCCTCACCTTGGTTCTGTCCCTCGAAATAAACATCGCCGAGCGTCGATCCATTCACACTCACAGTGACATCGTGTGCCTGATTATCTGTAACCCCTTGCAGCACGATTTGCATTGAGCCTTGCCCGGTAGCGGCGTTCACAACGTCCAGGTTCAATTGAGCGGCAGTCGGCGAAATCAGCGGACCGAAGAAGTTGTCGGTGTTTTCGTGGAGCAGCGCAGCAAAATAAGTAGTGCGCGGCTTCAATTCGACGGTCTGCATGAAGGTCTGTTCGAGTGGGCCTGCGCTGCCGCTTGCTCCGGAATCGGATATTCGAAGACCAGGCTGATTGCTCACCATCAGCCAATAAGCGCGCTGGTCGGAGTACGGCGTGTCAATCGCCGTGCCATAGAACTCAATTGCAGACTGTGGGCCAAACTCGCGACCGGGACCGGTGATTGTGATTGGTTGTTCGACCCCTTCGGCAAACAGATGCAGCGAGCGACCTTCAACATTCCCCCGCAGGCCTGCGGCTACGAGTTGAGGCTGTGTAACCCTATACCACCCTTCATGGTCGACGAGAATCTTCACTGCAGGTTGGGCTGCGAGTTGGAAACCGATGTTGCGGTGATGTGCGGCCGGCTGCGGGTGGACGACGAATTCACGCACATGTGTTTCGTGTTGAGGAAGAGCGCCCGGTTGGCTTTGAGCCAGTCGCGACCTTGAAGACTGTGCCAAATCCGAGATTGTTTTTGCCTGGGCCACAACTTGGGTTGCCGAGGTAATTTGCCCCTGGGCAGAAACCGGACCGTGCATGGTGCGAGTTCCGTTCAAGTCCACGTCTTCGAGCCAATACAGCGCCCCAGGTCGAGGCGAATGGTCGATCCATGCATAGCTCCTTGCGCCGTGTTGCTCGAGAGCTCCGCGCATCATCAGGGCCGAGCCGGAAATAAGCGATGGATTTACCTGGATTCTTTGGCCGCCGCTTTCACGGTAGACATTGAATCCGAGGTTGTGAAGTTCACCGCCACTCTTCCAGGAAATCACGACAGAGTTGCCATTTTGCGCCGCAGTAAACGCATGGAGGTGGACGCTTGTTGGCCCTTCGATTGGTACAGAGGCGGTAGCGGTGTTGTTCGTGGGGTTCGAATCGGGGACAGTGGAGGAGTCAATGATTGCTGTGTTCACCGCTTCGGAGTAGGCGGTACTCGCGGTGGTATTCACGGTTATTACTGCGCTCGCGCCAGAAGTAAGAGAAAGCGTACAAGTAAGCACTCCGCCGCTTGGGGCCGCGCAGCTACCTGCCGAGGTGGGAGCGACCGATGAGGAAAGATATGTTATCTGCGTCGGAATGCTGTCGGTGACTGTGAAATTTGTCACCGCTGTCGGCCCGTTGTTGGTGACGGTGATCGTATATGTGAGTGCATGATTTACGATCACTGGATTCGGAGATCCGGACTTGGTTATTGAGAGATCGGTGCAGGCTGCGTTGTAGTGCGGCCCGGGAGCAGAGGTGAGCGCAACGCCGCTGGTGCTTGTTCCCGATGCTCCGGCGCTCGCCCCATAAAACAAATTAGCGATATTAAGAGTTATTCCTTGAGTGCCACCGATGGCGCTTGCAGTAACAGTTGAGCCCGTGCCGCCGGTGTAAATAATCACCCCGCCGCCGCCACCGCCGCCAGGCCCGTGCCGATCGGCGTTGAGACCACCCTGGGTTCCTCCATTATCCGAGTCCCAAGCATCGCCACCGCGTCCTCCGGTCGCGTTCAGAGCGATGGTTGAGGCCCCATTAACCGTTCCCCATAAAAAAACGATGCTTCCTCCCGCGCCACCACCGCCACCGCCGTCGTTTGCGGTGTTGTTGTAGGCGGCCGAACCATTGGCGTTTATCGTCACGTTTTGCCTGATCGTCGTGGCACGAATCATCACAATGCCGCCGCCTACCGCACCGCTGCTCGCCTGGTCGTCATTGTCGCTGTTGTTTCGCGAGCCGGCGCCCCCGCCGCCGCCCATTACCACTCGGCTGATTCCGCCGGGGAACGCTGTTCCTCCTAATCCTCCAACGCTTAAGTTTGTGTTCCAACTGTCTCCGCCCTGCCCACCAGCGCCGCCATTTGCCCCGCCACCACCACCAGCGTTTTGATCGTTCGCGGCGGTATCCGAGTCAGTAGCTCCGCCGCCAGCATTGCCCGGAGCTCCGCGCGCCATGCTGCCAAGTGGATATCCTTCTGCGTACGTTTGCGCGGTGTTCAGGAAAGTTGTGCCAGATTCCACCCACTCCGGGGTGCCTGCGATTCCTTCACCTTTGCTTCCGTCAGCACCACCCGTAGCAGCGCCCGTATAAGCCGTTGGTGCCGTGAAAAGATAGTCGGTATTCGCGGCTCCGGCTGCGCCTGTTAGTTGCAATCCGGCGGCGCCGCGGAAGCCGAGTCCATTAACGCTGATGGTTGCGCCGCCCAAAGTCAGCGTTCCGGTAACGTTCAGCGCGAGAACTCCGCCGGTCGAACCATTCCAGGCCGAGGCGGTCACAGATGATGACAACGTAGCAGTCGCATAATTCGGAACACGGATCACCTGGAATGTACGAGCACCATGCGTCGCGTTGGCGGCAGCGGACGTATATGTGTAAAGCAGCCCGCCACCCGGACCCGCTGCCTGTATCGCAAGAGTGCCGCCAGCAGCTGAGACTGCAGTCTGTGCCGTCGCATATTCATAAACCCCGGCGTTGTTCAGATTCGTCGATCCTGATCCGCTAATACCGTCGCCATACTGTGAGCTGTTGCTTGTATTGATCGCGGCGTCTTGCATCTGGATGATCAGGACGAGATCGCCAATCGCAATGGTTGTTGCCGCTCCTGTGGCCGCACCCAAAGTAATCGACGTGGATCCTGCGTTCGCTGTCGCGGTGCCCGGGTAGTACGTATTGATAACGTTTCTTAAAGTTCCACCGGCGGCGCCAGCGGTCGAATAGCATTGGTCAAATTCAGAGTAAGAAACCGTGGTGGCGGAATCGTTAGCAGGAGAAAAATCAGGCGAACTTGCGCTAACGCTGGAGTTCAGCGGATAACCCCCGGGCACGCCAGGTGTGGCCGTAATTGTGACGCTTACATTGGAGCCAGAGGCAATCGATGTCCAGGTACAGTTCGCGCCGATGCAGGATCCGCCGACGCCACCACTCGGTATGGCAGAAACGAGAGTTAATCCCCCAGCCAGCGTGTTTGTCAGGTTTACGCCCGTGGCTGTGTCCGGGCCGTTGTTGGTTATTGTGATGATGTACGTCAAATTTGCCGGGAATTGGGTGGATGAACCCGCCGCCGTTACAGAGAGAGAAGCTTGGGCTGGCTGAATAGAAACGGCTGAATCAGACCAGGCTGAATTACCGCTAAGATTTTCTGACATCGCCACGCTGGCTGACCCGGCTCGCGTGGAGCCGAAGCCGTAAACATCCTGGTTGCCTCCGGCTGAGGTGGCTGCCCACTGCTGTGTCTGTGCCGGTGAACTTATGGACGCTGTAATGCCTGACGTGACGGCCAAGGTATCGACAACGTAGTCATTCGTTGCACTTGGAACAGTGACCCATGCGTTCGCATCCGCTGTGGCTCCGCTATCATTCGAGGCATAAGCGCGTATTGGCGCAACTTGGTCGGCACCAGTAAATGTGGTAGCCGCAGCAACTGTACCTACAGCGCCATTTCCTCCGCCGGTCGGGATCGTCTCCGTAACAACAACAGGGAAGGTTCCGACTGGCGGGTTAATCAGATACCAAATTTCAGTACGGCGCGAAGAAGCCAAGTGATTGCCAGCCGAAGTGAGTGCAACACCGTTGTAGGTGATGCTGGTCACGGTTGCTGCGCGAGTGCTCGTGTTCATCGACACGCTGACGACCAGCACCATGTTTGCGGCTGATGTAGTGTGAGTGAAGCTCAGAAAATCAGTAGTCGCCCCTCGAGTCAGCTCTGCACTGGCACTCGATGTATTGGCTGTGTCCGGAGCGACTTGCGCGGAGGAATGAATTGAGAACAGCGCGAGAATAAAAAGGATAATGATAGAGATCTGAAATACCGGGTGGATGAAACCGCTGATGTGCTGTCTTGAACTCGTTAAACCGAAATCAAAGTCGCGGGCAGCTTTAAATCGGCGGTATTGAGAGTCTGCTAGATTTCCGCGCGCGATGTTACTGTCGACCACCCTCGCCCCCTTATGCAGACCAGATGTCCGGCAGTTCAGCGATTACGACCCCAGATTTTGGCAACCAACACCAACCGCATTACAGGTTCCTCCAACCGGCCCGCCTATGCTGCTGTTCTTGCAATGTCCTAAAACAGCCTCTTCTGGACGCAAACTGATCCTCGTGAGAACTGGGGGTTCGTATTTGTTTTTATGCGATTGGTTTTCGCCGCCATCATCCATTGGTCCCTCGAGTCTGGCGCGGGAGAGGCTTCACTGGGAATTTGCAATAGCCTCTACGCTTCCCGGTAAAAGTATTTGGTTCAGCGATAGCTAATGAATGAGTGGCAACTGCGAGGGCACTGATGCGAGATGATCTAGACGCTATAACAATCGCTTCCGAAAGACACGACACGATGTGTTTCCCCCTCGCACACGGACAAAAGTCACGTCTCAAATCGAGCCGTTGGGTCTCAATTTAGCAGGGGAACACCGTATTTTTGTTGGCTACGTAGGTACGCGGCTGGACTCCGAGTTCATCCGTGAAACACAAGCATTGGGCTATGTCGCGGATTTCTGCGATGAAGAATGAACGATTCCGCTTCCTTCTTTTAGTGTGATGATCTGGTTGGGCTTGATGTGCGTGAACCGTTCGATCTTCTGTGTCGTAGGCCACTTCACTTCGATCACATCGATTATCTGGGCTTTGGCAATTCCGAAATGCAGGCGGAGGTCGCCTTGCGACATGACACTCGATCCGCTGTGTACTTCGTCGATTTGCGAGTGGTTACCGGTGACAACGCGCACACGGGCACCGATCGCGGTGCGATTGCATTTGGTTCCGATTAGCTTAAGTTTGATCCAATTCTGCTTGTTGCCCCCGTCGTTTCGCAATAATGACGGCAGATCGTTCATGTTGAGTACGAGCACATCGATGTCGCCATCGTTGTCGTAATCGCCGAATGCAGCGCCGCGGCTGGAAAATTTTTCAGTAATACCCGGACCCATCTCCGCCGAAATATCCTTAAACTGCCCATTCCGCAAGTTGTGATACACGAGACGCGGATTCTTGTAAGTCTGGCCTATATTGTGGGCGTCGATCTCAGGGTAAACGTGGCCGTTGATCTGAATAATGTCGGGCCAGCCGTCATTGTCGTAATCGACGAAGCCGCAGCCCCATGCAACATAACTGTTGTTAATACCAACGCCTGAAGCGAAGGTCACATCGTTGAATGTGCCATCGCCGTTGTTGTGGTACAGATTACAGGTGTCGTCGGCGAAATTCGTTTTGAAGATGTCGAGCCAGCCATCGCAATCGTAGTCGCCGACTCCTACTCCCATTCCTGCCTGTTCATGGCCGTTCTCGCTGTAAGCGCAGCCAGACATCACTGCCACGTCTGTAAACGTTCCGTCGTGATTATTGTGAAATAAAATGCTGGCTTCGGAATCGACCGCAACATAGATATCGGGCCAGCCGTCGTTATCAAAGTCGTACGAGACTGCGGTGATCGAGTATCGCGGGCCTGGTTTTAGGATTCCTGCTTTTTCTGACACGTCAGTGAACGTGCCGTCGCCATTGTTGTGAAAAAGGATATTCGTGTCGCCGGGCATTCCGCGTGGGCCACACATGACCGGGATGCCTTTCCACTGGCAAACCGGCGGACTATTCGGACCCGGCGTTTGCGCCGGATCGAGCTTAATGTAGTTGCAGACAAAGAGATCCAGGCGCCCGTCGCGGTCGTAATCGAGAAACGTGCAGCCTGCACCCCATCGAATCTGCTCATCGTAGACGCCGGCTTTCTTTGTTACATCAGTGAACGTGCCGTCGCCGTTATTGTGAAAAAGAATGTTGTGGCCCCAAAAGCAACAGAAGAGATCATCCCAACCGTTATTGTCGTAGTCTCCTACGCAGACGCCGGTCTGCCAGCCTGTGCGGGCAAGGCCCGATTTCTCGGTGACATTCGTGAAAGTACCATCGCGATTGTTCTTGAAAAGCTGGGAGGTTGGAGCTTTCCCTTCCGGCCATTGTTCGCCCAACCGCGTTCCATTCGTTATATAAATGTCGAGCCAGCCGTCGTTGTCATAATCAAAAAACGCAATGCCGCTGCCTTTCGCCTCGATGATGTAGCGCTTGCGATCGACTTCGCCCCAAACGTTCGGGATGTTCAGTCCGGCTTCGCGAGCCACGTCGACGAATTGGACGGGAGACGATGCTTCCGCTGGAGGCGATGTAAGCAGCAGTCGGCGGTTCCACTTCCACAGCGGGGTGGCCAGAGCATCAAGAAGAGAGCTACCGAGAATCAGAATAGAAGAACCGAGAAAATGGCGACGGGGAAATTTCATCAAAAATTTATCAGAGAGTCCGATCCGCAATTGTTAACGCGATTTGCAAGAGTTGCTGGCGCGCTTCCATTGGCATTGGCCCATCTGTAACCAGAGAACTCGATGGCGCCTGTGACAAAGTTTGTTCAATCCGGTTCACGTCTAAGCCACCCGCATTGCTTCCTTTGAAACGGTCCAGCACTTCGCGAGCTTTGTCGATTTGTCCCGTCTCATAATAAAAGACGCCGAGAGTTGAGTAGCTTCCGGCCCACTCCGGTAATAGTTCAACGGCACGTTCGAGTTGTTGGGCGGCTTGGCGGGTGTTGCCTTGCAAAGCTGAAACGATACCCAATCCCCACAGAATTTTTCCCGAGGCCGGAACACGCGCCAAACCTTTTTGCAAAGTCTGTTGGGCCGCATTGAGATCGCCGTTACGGATCTGGACCAATGTCAGCGAAAGGTAATACTGATCATTGTCCGGATTGCGTGCGATCGCATCCTGAAAAATCCTTATCGCATTTTCCGAATCACCAAGATGAGCGTAGATATCCCCGAGCAGCGCCAGATAGGCGTCGTCCTGCTGCCCGGCGCTTGCGACGGTCTGTGCGGCAGAGAGGGCATCAGAATAAGCTCCCTTTCGGAAGTAGGTATCGGCGAGATCAAACTTTGTGTCGTCGGAATCCGGATTGGCTTTCAACGCGGTTTGGAAGTGCAGAATCGCCCGATCGTAAAGATGAAACCGGGCAAGCAGAACACCAATTCCGGTTTGCATTCGGTAGTCGTTTGAACTGATCTGATCGAGTTGGGCAAGGGCTTTCTCGGCTTCGTCTTTCTGGCCAAGCTTCAGGTATGTCTCCGCGAGAAGATACAAGTTCTGTGGCTGTCCAGGATTTTTCTGGACTTGCGCACTCAGTTCAGCAACGTCAAGTTTAGTGCGCTGTTCTGAGCTCAATTTCGAGCGGTTATCCAGGTATTCAAACAAATGCTGAAATGGGTAGGGTCCACTTGCTCCATTTTTCGAAAGCGTTTGAAAGACATTCAAGTCGCGTTGAGCAGCATCCATTTGGTGCATGCTGCGTTCAACCATTGCAAGCTTGTAATATCCCGAAGCGGGATCATGGCTGACCTTGACGTATCGGCGAAGCAAGTCGGCAGCCTTCGCAAAGCTTTTGTCGCGGGTCCGCAAGTTCGCGAGTTCGAGCAGTGCCTCAGCAAAAGTGGGATTCGAGTGCAGCGCCTGCTGAAAGTGTTCATCCGCCTGCGTGTAGCTACCTTGATGTTCTTCGATGTAACCAAGATTAAACAGGCATGCCGCGTCCCGGGGATCTTTTTTAAGCCCTTCTTTGAAGTATTTCATGGCCTCGTCGAATCGCCCGAGATGACGATAAGCGAGACCCATAAAGGAGTAAGATCGCGCCGAAGGATCGATTTCGATCAGTTTCTGAAACTCGTCGATTGCTTTTTCAGTCCTCCCCGACATGAAATAACTTTCGCCGAGTGCCGCGTGCAGATCGGCGCGTCGTGGCGCGATTTTCAATCCGGACTCAAGCAGCGGGATGGCATCTTCGTAAAAGTTCTGCATCATGCTGAGTCGGGCCATCAGGAAGATGACATCCGTATTGTCTGGCGCAAGTTTGTGTGCGCGGACCAGCAACTCAAGGGCGTCAACTAATCGAGATTCTTCGGAGTAAGCCTGGGCGAGCAGATAAAGAGCTTCAGCAGAATCAGGCTTTATCTTTAGCGCGCGATCGAGCGCAGGCTCCGCGCGCAAGTAGTCTCCCGCCCGTAAATGGACCTGTCCGAGGTTATAGAGAATCTCGAATGTTTCTGGGCGAAGTGCGTTTGCTTTTTCGAGCTCGAGCTCCGCTGGCTTGTACTGTTTCTCGGAGCCTAACAAAATGCCAAGTGTGAAGTGCAGTTGCACATCATCCTTTTTTGAGGCAGAAAGTTCATTGGCGATCTTGAGACCTTCCGCTGTTTTGCCGGACTGCAAATACGCACGAACCAAGTTGAACCGCACCTCTTCTGTTTGCGGATGAACTCGCAGCAGGTGTGCGGTTGCCGCTCCCGGTGACGCCTTGGCGAGAAGAAGAAGGGCGTAGTTGTAATTCGCGTCGCTATTCGACGGCGCCAGCACCAGAGAAGTCTTAAATTCCTTCTCTGCCAGGTCGGGTTTTCCGGTGGTTACGTAGAAATTCGCAAGATTGTTGTGCGTCTTGACAGAATTTGGGTCAAGCTTAAGCGCGCGCTGAAAAGCGCCGAGCGCAGAAGGGTAATTTTTCTGATCGACGCAAATAATGCCGAGCAGGTTATAGCCTTCGAGGCTCGGTTTGTCTCTTAACTGGCTCTCGAGTGTTTGCCTCGCCTCATCAAGATGTCCTTCGCTCATGAGCTGCTGAACTTCGCCGGATTGCTTATCGGCAGCATGAGGCCCTGGTGAACGCGATGGAACTGCTTGCGCATCAGCGAAGGGCATCAATCCGAGCACGATAAGAACCGGAAAAACTCTCGCGACAGATTTTCTTCTCTGTACGCAAAAAAAGGAGCGAAATCGAAAGCTAGGAAACATCGTGTAAACAGCTCAATGTAGCATTTCAAGAGCCTGCTGGGCCATTTTGTGTTCCGGTTGCTGGCGCAGGAGTTCTTGTAGAACCGCTCTCGCGTTCTCCTTTCGATCAAGGAGAATATACAAGCGGGCAAGATTCAAATAGGCCTGATCGTAGTTCGGCGCGACCTGCATACAGTTTTTAAAGTGGTCCTCCGCTTCGGAGTAGCGCTGTTCACGCACGAGTAGAACGCCGAGATTGTTCAGGGCGTCAGCGTAGTCGGGACGTAAGCTAATCGCCTTCTGAAAATACAGCTCGGCTTGTGCGATCGAGTTCTGCTGGGCATAGAGCATTCCAATGCTGTAGTTGACCTCAGGATCGTTCGGCTCAAGTTGCAGGGCTCTCTCAAGAAGCGGCTGCGCATCATCAAAAGATCTCTCGCGGCGGAACAAATTCCCTAGATTTACGAGAGCTGTCACATAATCTCCCCGCTGTGACAGCGAGTGCTGCAAATTTTTAACCGCCTCAACGGTGTCCCCCTCCTGAGCGGCGATCATCCCCAGGTTGTTCCATGCCTCGGGATAGTTTGAGCGCAACTTCACCGCCTGCTGCAGATATTCTTTCGCCTGTCCGCGATCATTGCGGCGGAGATAAAGAGTTCCTAAGTTATAGTAGGCCTCGGGATCATCCGCTTTGATCGCGATCACATGCTTGAATGATTCGGCTGCCTGATCGAGATACCCGCGCTGAAAAAAAGCCACTCCGTAGGTGAAATCGTTCCGTTGAAATTGCCCCTGGTAAAGCTTCCCAGCAAATGGAAGTGCTTTTCGTATTCGATCGTCGGCGGTGCGCGGGGTTGATCTCACGTCATCCAGCAGGCGATCAGGATGAATCGCACCTTGATAGATTTTCACGATTTGTCCGCGCACATCGATCAGGAAAGAGGCGGGAATTGCCAGATCTTTGTGCCGATCGAAAAGGTAGCGGTAAATCAGGTTGTAAGTTCCTATGAATTCCTCCGTAGCGGCCAGAACAGGGAAGGGAAGACCGGCTGGCATGTCGTTCTTCAATGATCCAGTGTCGGTGTTCACATTTGCTGCGAGCACGACGAGTCCAGCCGATCTAAGTTTCACACAGTTGGCCCGCAGTGCTTTCAATTGCTCGATCGAACTCGGCGACTCCGGCGACCAGAAATACAGAAATACCCAACGTCCGCGCAGGGATTGCAACTGCCAGATTTTGTTGTTGACGTCAGGCAAGGAAAAGTCAGGCGCAACCAGTGGCTCAATGAGCCAAGTTTCTGAGGATAGCGGGAGTTGCTCAGTTGGATCACCGATGTCGGGCCGCGCGTCGGCCCAGCGCGACTCGCTGTAGGGTGTTGCAGCGAACTTTTCAGACCCTTCGTCGATCGTGATTTGATGATTGATCGGTAGTTCGTGGAAGAGCTGAGTCGTTCCACTCGGCCAGCGAACTGTTGCGCGAATCCCAGTGTTCAGATTGCCCACGCCAAAAAACAATTCCTTCGAATGTTGCGAAAGGAATCCTGATCCCGCCTGCAGGTATTTCGTCTGGCGGCGGTCGCCGACTTCAATCGTTATGGCGGTTCCAATCGCATCCCGATTACTCTTGGTTCCGCGCAGACGAAATGAAATCGATTTGCCGATCGCGGTTGAGTTATTTCGCAGGAGTCGTAACTGTGGCGCCGTGCGATTTTTCAGAATCACTTCCAATCGGCCATCGTGATCTAAGTCAGCAAGAGCAAACGCGCGGCCGTCGTCGACAAAATCCAGCCCGGTCACACCTGACACATCGGAAAACGTGCCATCGCCATTACTCAAGTACGCGACATTTCGCTCGAAGCCGCTCCATGTGCCATCTGAACGAATCAGTTCGTTGATGGCGTTCCACGCGTGCTCGTAATTCGGTGAGGGGGAAGAACCCTGCGGCGATTGCGCCACCAATTGACGCCAGAAAAAGCTTGCCAGGTCGGGCGTATTAAAACCTGAAATGTAACCGTTCGCAATGTACAGGTCGGGATGACCGTCATGATCGAAGTCCCAGGAATCTGAAGACCAAGCCCACCGGCCAATTTCCGCACTGGATGGCTGGGCCACATTTTCAAAATGCCCATCACCTTTGTTTTTGTACAGTGAATTTCCGCGCGCATGGCGGCGATAGGCAGCGCGTATGTTCTCGGAGTCCTGGGCGTGAAAAATGTTCTGATCCGAAATTCGCATGCCGGCAGCCGACCACATATTGCCGACGTAGATATCCTGATTGCCATCCCCGTCGGAATCCAACCAACAAGCGCTCATCCCGGCGCCTGCGTCGTCGACTCCGGACTCATCCGAAACCGCACTGAACGTTCCGTCGCCATTGTTTCGGTAAAGGTTGCTGCGGCCAAAATCATTCGCCACGTAGAGATCGGGCCACCCGTTCGAATCGTAATCGCTCCAGGCACAAGCAAAGCTGTAGCGATCGTTTTCTGCATTTAATCCCGAGGTCTCAGTTACGTCCAGGAACGTAGAGGCACCCTCATTGTGAAACAGAAAATTCGGCGGGCCATTGCGCGCGTCGAAATAAGGGGCGGGGTAGTGGTACTGATCCAGGCCGAGGTAGTAGTTGTATAAGCAAAAGTAAATGTCGAGGCGACCATCGCGATCGTAGTCGGCGATCGCCGCGTGAGTAAAAGTCCCTTGTGCCGCGTTCGCAAATTTGAAAGCGTCACGTTTGAGTTCAAACTTTCCGCTACCCTGATTCAAGAATAAAAGCGGCCCGCCTTCGCACACGACTAATAAATCCTGCACACCCTTGTTTTCGAAATCAGCAAACAGCGCGCACGATGTTGCGTCCAGAACATCCAATCCGGCCGTTTTGGTTACGTCTTCGAAGGTTCCGTCGCCGCGGTTGCGATACATGCGGTTCGGCAAGCCGGACGGTTGGCAAACGTAAATATCATCCAAACCGTCGCCGTCAATATCTCCAACCCCCACCCCATTATTTCCGTAAACATCAATTCCGCATGCACCATCCAGAACTGTTCGCCAGTAGTCGGTTCCGTGGAGTAGATGTGTTCTAAACGACTCGACTTTGCCGAAAGCGGCCGCGGTTACGTCCACGAAGAATGGCGAACGCGCGCGAGCAATGTTTTCCTCTGAAGCGCTCAGTTCGGAAAGCTGCCAGTTGTTTTTGTCCTGGCGCGACCATTCCGTCTTCCAATATCCAATGCGCTGCTCGCGAACGCGATTTTTGCGCGTGCCGACGAACTCGTAGCGAATCTGAGCTTGGAATGCGACCGATGCTCTTGAAAGTTCCTCCATTGACGTGATCTCGAATTGTGCGATGTCGATTTTTGAAAATTCGGCCCAATTTTGTTGCAGCTGAGAAAGAAACTGCTCGCGCCCTTGTACCGATCCTCCGTTGAACCCTCTTCGAACGACTTCGATGCCGTGACTTCTCCGGACCGGGCTCTCAGAAAATGAACTCAGAGCTGTTGCCTCAATTCCCGGAGCGATGCACTTCGCAAAAAGCTCGCTCCCTTGCCTCACGCTAGCTTTGAGCGCTGAACTTACATCGCGCAGCAGGGCTTGGATCTCGAACGCATATTTTTCCGATTCGTATTCGTCATTGCCTGGCGAGACCAGTTTGAAGAGGTCCTCGAGCTGCGGTCGAACCGGATAGTGTGGTGTCACCCGAAGATCAGCGAGCAAGAAATTTGGATGTGGCAATGCTCCGAGCAGGGCAGGACGATCAGGTAACCAGGCAAATGGCGCGGGCAGAAAAAGCGCCGGCGCAAACTGCATTCCCTTCAGAAAGTTTCTTCGAGAAAGTTTGTTGTTGTTCGGAGCGGACATCCTGAGAGACCAGCGTGGTGGCGCGATTGTGATGAGTGTATCAGGCGGGAGCTGGACCTGAAGATTCTCCGATCACCAATTCGGCGCTGATTTGATATTCGCGGCCATTGGAGGTCGCTGAGTCGGAAAGCTCGTTCAACGCGTCGGCGGCTATTTGGCCCAATGTCTCGCGATGAATGTCGACAGTGGTAATTGTCGGGTTGCAATAGTCTGCCAGCCGCGTTTTATCAAACCCTGTGACCGACACATCCCCGGGCACGCGACACCCGGCCTTCAGCAATCCCTTGATTACGCCAACTGCAGTAAGATCATTGACCGCAATCACTGCGGTTGGCCGCGGCGACATTTCCGCTACGTTCTGGCCCGCGATCATTCCACCTTCAAACCGCAAGTCGCCGGGCAGCACTGGGCCTGGTTCAAGGCCAAGAGATCGCATGCAAGTTTCGTACGCGTCCAGCCGAACTAAATTGGATTTCAGACCCGGCCTTCCTGCCACGAATGCAATGCGCTGATGTCCAAGTTGATACAGGTGCTCGACGATCTGCTTCACACCTGCGGCGTAGTCAATCCGCAGATTGCTCATGTATGGCCGCACGGGGGCGAGATCGAGGAACGTAACCGCGATTTTCCGGCGCGCCAGCTCGTGGATCAGTCGCAAGCTGATTTCAGATGTCATGATGGCCACGCCGCGAACTTTATGTTGCATCATTCGCTCCGCCGCCCGGCGAGTGCGGCGCGGATCGTAATTTGTGTCACTTAAGATCGCGTCATAGCCGAGTTGCTGGGCGCGAGCTTCGAAGCCTTTGATCACTTCTGGAAAGAAGGGGTTTTCAATATCGGAGACGATGATCCCCAATGTTCGGCGGTCACGCGATGCGAGGTGCTGAGCATGCAGATCGGGAACGTATCCCAAACGCCTTACAGCCGACAGAACGACTCGATTGGTGCCGGGGCCGACCTTGCCGGTCTTATTTAAAACATTGGAGACGGTGGCGGTCGAAACGCCGGCTTCTCTGGCAACGTCGCGTATGGTAACAGTCATAACCGGCGCGGGTTTGCTCGATTCAGTTCGTAACCCGAACGAAGTTGTGCAAAATCGTTGCCGAGTATAGTGGAAAAGAATTAGCTTGACAATCGATATTTCAGCATGATAACACTCGCAACACGTTTAATTGCAGCGAGATTAAACGGTTAATGGTTTCGAGCCGAGGTTAAGCGGTTAACAAGCTTTGCGGGGTTAAGCGGTTAACGGTTTTCTGGTAAGTTGGCGGCTAATTTTTCGTAGGTTGAACTCCAAAAGTGAATAGCGAGACATGAAAGAGGCGGAACCGCACAGCTCAGCCTGCGCACGGTTCCGCTATCCGTTGTGGCGTGAATTTGAACATCTTTCCGATCCGGTTCTTTGAACCGGTGACCTAGGAGGAAGGTCATGAAGCGAGTTGCCTTTGCGTCTTGCGTCCTGGTGACGATGTCAGCCGTTCTTTTGTTACCCAGAGTCTTGCGGGCCCAGGTGGACACTGGTTCGATCGTTGGAACGGTGACCGATCCTTCTGGTGCCGTGGTTAGTGGCGCGAAGGTCACGCTGACGAACGTCGGCACCGGCGCAGCGCTGACTACGACAACAGGCAGCGATGGTGTTTATAAATTTTCGCCCGTACGCATCGGCACCTACAAGCTGGAAACATCCGCACAGGGCTTCAAGACCGTGAGCCAGACGGATGTTCGCGTGGATGTCGGTGCAAACGTTCAGGCAAATTTCACTCTCAGTCCAGGAAGCACTACGGAAACAGTCGAAGTAACCGCTGCCGCTCCTGTTCTTCAGACGCAGGACGCATCCGTCGGTCAAGTCATCGATCAGCGGAGCGTGGACAATCTCCCGCTGAACGGCCGCAACTTCACTTTTCTGGCGCAATTAGTCCAAGGCGTCAACTCTCCGCAGGCCGATACTCGAGGCAATGCCTCGACCGGTGCGTTCTCCGCCAACGGCTTCCGTCCGGCGCAGAACAACTACATGCTCGACGGAATCGACAACAACTCCGACACGGTCGATTTCCTGAACGGAACGAATTACGTCGTTCTTCCTCCAGTTGATGCGATCCAGGAATTCAAAGTTCAAACCACAGACTTCTCAGCTGAGTACGGCCGTTCGGGTGCTGCAGTACTGAATGCAACTATTAAGTCAGGAACGAACCAATTCCACGGCGATGTATGGGAATTCTTCCGAAATGACAAGCTGGATGCTGCTGACTATTTTGAGCGGACGCAAAATTCTTCGGGCCAATTCCAAACGCGGAAGGGCGAGCTCCGCCAGAACCAGTATGGATTTACGATCGGCGGCCCAGTTGTTATTCCCCATGTATTTGACGGCCACAACAAAGTATTTTTCTTCGGCGATTATGAGGGACTGCGACGGCGTCAGGGAGAAGTTCAAACCGGCGCGGTACCTACAGTTGCCGAGAGAAATAGCGGTTTCAGCAATTTACAGGATCTGATTACAGGACAATCGGGAACGGAAAAGGACCTCATGGGTCGGACGATGCCTATCGGAACCGTGCTGGACCCTGCAACAACTCGTGCGTTTGGTACAGGCTTTGTGCGTGATCCATTTACAACAGCTTGCGCTAATGAACCAGCAGGGTTCTCCTTTACGTTGGCAGCGTGTCCTGACCTTAATATTCTGCCTACTGGCCGCCTTGATACCAATGCAGTCAACTTGCTGAAACTTTATCCGACTCCAACTAGTTCAGGAATATTTTCCAACTACACCAATTCTCCAGTTCTGGTCGAGAACCGTCAGACGTTTGATACTCGGCTCGATATCGACTTCAGCCAAAAGGACCAATTGTTTTACCGCTTCAGCTTGGCTGACGATCCTCAGCTTATCCCTAGTATTTTTGGCGGAGTGGCCGACGGCGGCGGTTTCTTCCAAGGAAACCAAACGGCTCTATCGCAGCAAAGTGCCTTGGTGTGGACTCACACCTTCTCGCCGACTACTGTCAACGTTGCACGTGCTGGGCTGAATTATCTGCACACAACACGAAACATTCCTGAAGCGAACAATCTGAGTAATCTGCCTTCACAATATGGAATCGCCGACATTCCGCAATCACACGAGAATGGCGGTCTCCCTGCTTTCGGAATCAATGGCTTGCAAACTCTAGGCGGAAACTCGTTCTTGCCGTCTGACGAAGTCAGCTCAACCATTCAGATCAACGACGACCTCACCAAGATTTACGGCAAGCACACATTCAAGATGGGCTTCGAGTACCAGCACGTGAAGTTCTCGACGCTACAGCCGCCGTGGTCGCGCGGTCAATTTAACTTCGATGGGAACTACACGCAGATTCCAAACGTAGGCGACAGTAGCGTGGGACGGGCACAGTTTCTCTTGACGCCGACAGCATCGACGGTTGGTGGGCCCAATTACGTTGGTGGCCCTGACCAGGTATATGCTTCCAATATTTCATTAAGTGACAACGGGAAAAACTACTATGGCAATTACATTCAGGATGATTGGAAAGCTTCTTCGAATCTGACAATCAACCTCGGTCTGCGTTGGGATTATTTCGGCTTGGTGTATGACCATTTCGGGAAGCAGGCCAACTTCGTGCCATTTGGACCTCCCGGAGGCGGCCCGATGTACCTGATTCCGCCGAGCTCCGGTGCGTACCAGCTATCAACTGATCAGACGACTGGTGTTCCCAATACTGGATTCCTGAATTTGTTGGCACAGGATGGGATAAATCTTGCCATCACCAAGCAGTACGGCAAGGGGTTAGGAACATCGCAAACTTCGAACTTCGCCCCACGATTTGGCTTCGCATATCAGGCGACGCCGAAATTCGTGATACGCGGTGGCGCGGGGATGTTCTACAACGGATTTGAGAATCGTGGATACTCGCCAAACCTGGGTGAAAATTATCCATTCCAGTTCTCGTTTGACTACGTTCCCAGCGGCAACAACAATGCGGTGCCGATTGCGTACGCGAGTTGCCCTGGCGGCACGGCATCGCCAAGCAATAATCCAAACCTGGAAACCGGCTTTGCATGTATTCCGCTCACACCTTTAGCCGTCAACGCAAACGGGCTCCAATTAAGAGGTATCCAGTTTGCTTACCAAACACCGTATTCAATCGGTGACAACTTGAGCCTTCAATACCAACTGACGCCGACAATGTCGGTGGAAGCAGCCTATGTGGGAACATTCGGCCGGCACTTAGAGGTCTTCCCTGGGTCAAACGAACCGAGTGCAATATTGCCCAATGGCACGCCACTGACTGGCTCTAAATTGCTCGCTGGCAAACCAGGTGGTCCGCTGCCAGCATCCTTGGGTGGCCTCCCGTTCCCAGACTTTGCCCAAGGCGCCAGCTACGCGGTCACCGAAGGAAGTAGCTACTATCACGGCCTGCAGACCAACGTGCAAAAGAAATTTGGCAATGGTCTGAGCTTCTTGTTTGCCTACACGTATTCGAAGGTTCGCTCGGACGCCTACGATTTGTTGAACGGCTTCGCTAACCAAGGGGGCTATCGTGCACCCTACGTACCCGGCATGGGAATCCACGCCGACTACGGATTGGCGAATTTCGATATCCGCAACGTTGTTCACTTCAGTGGCCAATACGAACTGCCGTTTGGGAAAGGCAAGCAGTTCATGGGCAACGCGAGCGGCGCATCGAACGCGCTGCTTGGTGGATGGGCAATCGTATGGGCCGCGACTTTGCAAGGCGGACAACCCTTCCAATTGGGTTGCCCCTCCGGTGTGGCTGCGGGCCTGAACTGCGACTCATTTGTGCTGCCGGGCCAGAATCCGCGGGTTGCGTTGCACAAAACAGCAGATGGAAACGTCGGGATGCTGAATCCTGCAGCTTTTGCTCAACCTTGCGAAGTCGGTTCTCCAGGAACGCCCGCAAAGTGTGTGGAAATTCCAGGAGTTGCTGTACTCGGTGGCTATGAGCCATCGCAAATCGAAGGCCCCGGTTATCATCGGCTCGACCTGTCATTGTTCAAGAACTTCCAACTGACCGAGCGTACTCGTCTCGAATTCAGGTCAGAGTTCTTTAACATCCTGAATCATCCCAACTTCAACTATCCCGGCTTCGGTGGCAACGGCGTAGTCGGAGTGTCAGGCGCGGGGAACTTTAACACTTCAACCTTCGGCGAAATCGGTTCCACTCGCGATAATCCGTACGATTCGCGTGAGATTCAGTTTGCGCTGAAGCTTTATTTCTAGTTCGACCATCGGGGAGGGTTCCCGCGAAACCTTCCCCGACATTTTTATCGAGCCGATTGCCGAAACTGGCTCGATTCGCGGTGTTAACATACGAGTGCTGTGATCCCAAGCTGCCGGCGGTTGTGTCTTGTTTTGTCTGTAGTCACAATATCCATGCCGGTCATCGCCGCAGAAACTGGCCAATCGCAAACTCTGAATAGCTTGTTTCAGGCTGCGGTCTCCGAATACGACGCCGGGCATTTCTCGCAGGCAGCAGAAAAGCTCGAATCACTTTTGCCCCAAGCTCCCGAAAGTTTTGAGGTCCACGAGTTGCTCGGCATGGTTTACGCTGCCGAGTCTGAAGAGACCAAGGCGAATCAACATCTCGCGAAGGCCGTACAGATCAAACCCGACTCGCCCGAAGCGCGCACAAATCTTGCGACAAATCTTGTCCACTTGGGAAAGCTGACCTCAGCGGAAGCTGAGTTCAAGAAAGCCGAACAACTCGCTCCATCGAGTTATGACACTAACCACAATTTAGGCGAATTCTATATTGCAGCGGGCAAAGTCAATACCGCGAGCGCCTATCTTGAAAAAGCCCAGCACCTCAATCCCGCTGCCTACGACAACGGTTACGACCTCGCATTGGCATATCTGGACACTGGCCGATTGAGCGATTCGCGTACTCTCGTGAATCATCTGCTAGAGCAGAAAAATACCGCCGAACTTCACAATCTGCTTGGACAAATAGAAGAGAAAGACGGGAACTTTGTGCCCGCGGAAACTGAATATCAAACCGCGGCCCACATGGATCCGAGCGAGAGCAATCTGTTCGATTGGGGAAGCGAACTGCTGGTTCATCGGACGCTCGATGCGGCTGTTGACGTGTTTCAAAGCGCCACCGCACGCTATCCAAATTCTGCAAGGCTTGCGATTGGCCTTGGCATGACGCTCTACTCGCGCGGCAACTACGACGATGCAGTAAAGGCCCTATTGAAAGCCGCGGATCTCAGCCCTTCCGATCCGCGCTGTTATTACTTTCTGTCAAAGGCGTACGACAGTTCTCCGAATGAGGCGGAAGAAGTGATTCAGAGGTTTCGGCATTTTGCCGACCTGCAATCGAACAATGCGCGCGCTCCTTATTACTACGCGATGAGTCTATGGAAGGGCCGCCGTACAGAAGATTCGAACCTGAATCTGCCGCAGATCGAGGCTCTACTGAAGAAATCGATCACCCTTGACCCCAACTTTGCGGAAGCTCATTTGCAACTGGGGAATCTGTGGTCTGACCAGCACAAGTATGAAGATGCCATTCCCGAATACAAAACAGCTCTGCGGCTGAACAACACTTTGGCCGACGCTCACTATCGCTTAGGACAAGCTTACGTGCATACGGGGCAAAGGGACCTTGCGCAGAAACAGCTCCAGGTTTATCAGCAGCTGCGAGCCGCGCATATGGCGGAATTGGATAAGCAGCGCGCAGAGATTCGGCAGTTCGTGATATCGGAGAGAGAAGGCGCAAAGCAGCCCTAATGAGAAGCATGCTTTCCAGTAGCGCATTGATTTCCCGCTCACGCCGCGAGTTTCTGCGCGACGCGGCCGGTCTGGCGCTTGGGAGTGTTCTGTTGCCTTCGCGTTTGAGTGGTGCGATTTCTGCTAAAAGAAAAGTCATTGTCGTCACCTTCGGTGGCGGCGCGCGCGATCAGGAAACCTTCGCGCCCGAAGGCCAGGAGAATATCCCGCATCTGATGCGCGAGCTCATTCCGCAATCTAGTTTTTTCACCCAGGTTGTGAACCGCGGAATTCTGGGCCACTATGTCGCTACAGCAAGCCTCGCGACCGGTACATACGAGACCTTTAACAATTTCGCCACCATACCTCCTGAAAATCCCACCGTGTTCGAATACTTCCGCAAAGAACTTCGCCGGCCGTCCTCGGACGCATGGGTGGTGGCGCCCAGCAATGGGTTTAACCGGATAGGCGAGAGTAGTAATCGCGCGTTCGGTCCCGGCCTCGGAGCAAGAGTGATTCTTCCGAAGCACCTCTTGAGCGCAGCGATCTCGAAGGGCCACGCCGATTATGAGCACCTTCTTCGCGATAATTATGAAACACCGTTCTACTCGCCGGAACTTGCCGGCAACGACTTCGAGCTGGAGCAACTTGAAACCATGCTCAAGCTCTCCGTTGATGGTTTCAAATCACATGCGCAGACGCTTTCAAGTCCAGACGAACTGTCTCTTTACATTGTGCGCCAGCTGATGCGGCAAGTTGCTCCCAGCCTGCTATGGGTGACGTTGCACGATATCGATGTCGCACACGCGGGCGCGTATTCGCTCTACATCGAAGGAATCCGCCGGACTGATCGGCTTTGTGCGGAATTGTGGAAGATGATTCAGGACGAGCCGGAATACGCCGGCAAAACTAGTTTATTTATTCTGCCCGACTTCGGCCGCGACAGCGATGAGGATGCGGGCGGGAACGGCTTTCAGCACCATCGCACAGGCGACGTTCTTTCGCGAACTACATGGCTGATGGCCCTAGGTCCTGGCATTCGCGAAGGCGTGATATACGACCGTGCAGTTGAATCTACTGATCTCGTTCCAACCCTCGGCGCGTTGATGGGATTTTCACCTTCGCTCGCGCAAGGGAAGCCGATTACCGAGCTGGTATAGCAAAATGCTTCCGCGCAACCTCAAACCGGAGCAGTTCAGCGCTTATCCGCCTGAAGCGAAGAAGCTGGCATTGGAGTATGTCGCCACGCTACAACCTTTGCCGCTGAGCTTTGTGTCTTCCCTGATGAGGGAAATCATTGAATATGACTTCAAATTTCCTGTCGAGCGGCGCGCGCTTGAACGGGAACTGGAGAACCTGCGTTCGCTTTCCGCCTTGCAACGCACCCAATGGTTTCAGGAATTCGACGAAATCACTTTATCGCCGAAGCTCGAGCATTTCGACTGGGTGAACTCTCCGGCACAATTTGTTGAACAACTTTCCGCTCACCTCTGGAGCACGCATCAGCAGGATGCATTCCGCCGGGCAGCAACCCACTATGCTGATCGATTGAGGGTCGCGGTTCCACCGGAACAGCTTCCCATTCCTCGACTCGGAATCAGCGTGATTGGCCAGGGCGTCGACTCGTACGAACAGCCCCTCTTTCGCAAGCTGCGTCCGCACGGCGCGTACTTTCGTGGGGTCACGCCAGACAACGGACTTAAAGCCCTGATGGAAGCGGCTTCTACGCGAGCCAAAGCGCACCCGGCCCCGTATGGACATTGGTACATCGATGGGGGAAAGGAAGCGGAGCACGATGCAAGCTTGACCACAATCTCCTACGCAGCACTCGCTCCGGCGCGCACCGCTTTGTTGCGCAAAATGCAAACAGATATTTCTCGGCCCGGCATGGGGCCTGAAACGCTGCGCACTTTGATGGCGCAAATGAAGCCGGCTGACGTGGGGTTAGATAAATCCGGAGATGTTGTAATCTCGCAGTTTCAGCTCAAGTTGTTGACCGAGGGTTCAGGCACGCAAATCTTCAGCACGACCTTCGCTCAATGGGCAGCGCGAGAAGCTTTGCGTCGAGCCCAGCCTTTGACTTTGCTGGTACGCTTCGCACCTCGGCAACGGCAGAAACCGATGAACGAGTTGCTCTCGGCGACCAGCAGCGGCACGGAACTGGACCCGATCGGCTCGCTAATCGATGGCGATATGGGCGCTTACTACAATTGGATTAACCAGCAGCGGCTGCCTGGCGCGGACAGATCAGCGTTTATCGCCTGGTTTGAAGATCGCAATCAAGCAGTCGTGATTGGGCCCACGGTACCGCGCGGAACAGAATCTAGTACGCCGACCGATGTTAAGCAGTTGCTTTCTTGGGTTATTTGAAGCTGGGTTATTTGAAGCTGGGTTGTCTAATCTGGATGTCGAAATCTTGATCGCTGAATTGTTCGCGAACGGCTGCTTTGTTGACGTTTTTAACAGGCTGTTGCCGTCAAAAGTTTAATCGGAGAATAAATGGATCGACGCGACTTTCTTAAGAATGCGGGTAGCGTTATAGCGAGTGCCACTCTTGCACCATATGCGCTTGCCGACCGGGCAAATTACGCTGATGCATCACCCCTCATCAGACGGATGTTCCCGATGAACCGGAAGTGGCTCTACAGCCCGAAGTTCATCGACGCGGCCACTGCCAAAGATTTTGACGACTCCGGTTTTGAACACGTCGTTATCCCTCACACCAATGCTCGGCTGCCGTGGCACGGCTTTGACGAAAAGCGATATGAGTTCGTCTCCATTTATCGGCGGCATTTCAACGTCCCACCGGAGGCAAAAGGCAAGCGGGTATTCGTCGACTTTGAAGGCGCGATGACCGCCTCGACGGTCTGGATTAACGGCGAGCGGCTGGGCGAATACAAAGGAGGGTACACTCCTTTTTCTTTCGAGATCACGCCACATCTCAATTTCGACGGCGAGAATGTGCTCGCTGTTGCTGTCGATTCGACTGAACGACCTGATATTCCGCCGTTCGGATATGAAATCGACTATCTCACCTTCGGCGGAATATATCGCGAAGTTTGGTTGCGGATTGTTCCCGGCACATTCGTTGAAGATATCTTCGTGCGGCCAAAAGATGTACTCACGTCAAAACCGAGCCTTGATGTCGATTGCTTCCTGCAGCACACCGAAGCTTCTGGCCCTCTGACTCTCGAAGCAGAGTTGCTCGATGGCGATCAGTCGATTGTTAAGGCATCGCAAGGCGTTCCGAAGGCGTCGCCGTCCGTAGATCCAGTTGCTCACACGATTCATTTTCCGGTACTCGGCGGTATCAAGCTATGGGATCTTGAGCACCGGAATCTTTATCATGTACGCGTTCGCCTGCTTCGAGGATCTCAGGTCATTGACGAAGATTCCCGCCGCTTCGGTTTTCGCGAAGCACAGTTTACCGACCATGGCTTTGAGCTGAACGGAAAAATAATCAAGTTGCGCGGTCTCGATCGTCACCAGACTTTCCCTTATGTGGGGCAAGCAATGCCCAGTCGTGTGCAGCGCCGCGATGCGCAAATCCTTCGTAAGAACCTTAAGTGCAATATCGTACGCACGTCGCATTATCCGCAGTCGCGCCATTTCCTTGATGCTTGCGACGAACTCGGGCTTCTGGTTCTTGAAGAAATACCGGGCTGGCAACATATCGGCGATCAGGCTTGGCAGGACATTTCTGTAGACAACGTTCGCCGTATGATTAGACGCGACTGGAATCATCCTTCAATAATCCTATGGGGCGTGCGCATCAATGAATCACGCGACAACCATGACTTTTATACGCGCACGAACGCCCTCGCCCATCAACTCGATCCCACGCGCCAAACTGGTGGTATTCGTTATTTTCAGGAATCGGAATTTCTCGAAGATGTCTTCACTATGAATGACTTCGGTTTCCCCCTCAAGCCGCCGAATCATCCCCGATATCTGAATACGGAATTCGTCGGGCATACCTATCCGACCAAAACCATCGACAACGTTGAGCGCCTTACCGAGCACACGATTCGACATGCCCGCGTTCACGATCAGCTCGCTTCGAATCCGCAATATGCGGGCGGCATCGGCTGGTGCGCCTTCGATTACAATACGCACGGCAATTTCGGATCGGGAGACCGCATTTGCTATCACGGGGTCACCGATATCTTTCGCGAACCGAAGCCGGCGGCGGGTTTCTACAAATCGCAATGTGATCCGTCAGAAGAAATCGTGCTCGAACCCGCATTTCACTGGGCACGCGGCGATCAGTCCGTTGGTTTCTCCAAGGCGGTCGTTTGCTCGAATTGCGACCATGTAAAAATTTACATCGACGATAAACTCATCGCCGAGGTTGATCCCGACCGCAGGCAGTTTCAACATCTGAAGTATGCGCCTTTCGTGGTAGAGCTTGGCGAGCTCTTTCACCACTGGGGGGACTTGCGCCTCGAAGGCTATATCCAGGGCAAGCAGGTGATTGTGAAAAACATGTCGGGACGGGGCGTCGATACAAAGTTTGTTCTGTTGCCCGATGATGCTACCCTGCAAGCCGATGGCGCCGATACTACTCGGGTGGTGCTGCGCGTGACCGACGAGTTCGACCGGATCCGCCCATTTGCTAACGACTCAATCAACTTCAAACTTGAAGGTCCGGCAGAGCTCATCGGCGACAATCCTTTTTCTTTGATCGGGGGCACTGGCGCAGTTTGGATTCGTGCTAAGGAAGAAGCGGGAAAAGTACGTCTCACAGCCACGCACCCTCAGCTCGGAAAACAGCAGGTCGAGTTCGAGATCAATGACGCGCCGGCCGAAGTAGTGTAGGAGCATCGGCCGACTCAGATATTCATCATGCGCATCGACAGTCATCAGCATTTCTGGCGGTACAACCCGGCCGAGTACGCCTGGATTGACGATTCGATGCAACCTTTGCGGCGTGACTTCTTGCCGGACGATTTGAAACCTGAGCTTAGGCGGTGCGACTTCGATGCGTCAATAGCAGTTCAGGCATGCCATACACTTGACGAAACTCGCTGGTTGCTCAAGCTGGCTGCTGATGATCCCCAGATTGCCGGAGTTATCGGATGGGTCGATTTGCGGTCGGCGGATGTTCGAGCCCAGTTGTTAGAGTTTGCCGGAAATCCGAAGTTCTTGGGTGTCCGCCATGTCGTGCAAGCGGAGCCCGATGACTGTTTTCTTTTGCAACCGGCCTTTCTTCGCGGCATCAGCGCGCTCGAAGAATTCGGGCTGACCTACGACATTCTTATATATACGAAGCACCTTTCAGTTGCCGCTGAATTCGTCTCACGATTTCCGCGCCAGCGATTTGTGCTTGATCACATGGCAAAGCCTCCAATCAAAGCGCGGCAACTTCAGCCGTGGGAGTCGGGCTTCCGGGCGCTTGCAGCCTTCAACAATGTCGTCTGCAAAGTTTCGGGCCTGGTTACCGAAGCAGACTGGAAGGCTTGGAAGCCTGAGCACAACTGGCCATTTCTCGACGTTGCATTCGATGCCTTCGGTCCCGAGCGCTTGATGATCGGATCAGATTGGCCCGTTTGCACCGTTGCCGCCTTTTACTCACAAACAATGGACTTGGTTGAGGATTACTTAAGCCGCTTTCCAAGCTCTGTACGGGAAGCAGTGCTGGGGCAGAATGCGGAACGGTTTTGGAACGTGACTAGACGGCTGCAGGCGAGCCAACAACCGGCGCAGCTAGGCGTTAATGCTGAAGGCGTTATAAGGCAACGGCGGCTGATCTAAAATTTAAGTTTGGGTTCTTCTGTGCAAAAGGTGCTCCAACTCGACCCGCGCGATAACGTTTTGATTGCGCTCACCGATCTGCAGCAGGGAGACACAGTGGAATTTCGTGAGAGCAAATTCACCCTGCTTTCCCGAGTTCCAGCCAAGCACAAGTTCGCAACAACAGATTTGCCGGTCGGCTCCAGCGTCATCATGTACGGCGTGCTGGTCGGGAAAACTTTCCAATCCGTGCGTCGTGGAGAAGCTTTAACGCTCGCGAATCTCCGTCACGAAGCGTTCCCTTATCACGAGAAGAAGATAGATTTTGATTGGAAAGCGCCCGACGTCTCTCGCTGGAAAGCACGAACATTTTGTGGATACCACCGTTCCGATGGCCAGGTCGGCACGCGCAACTATTGGATCGTGGTCCCGCTGGTCTTCTGCGAAAACCGAAACATTCTGAACCTGAAGCAGGCGTTCGAAGAGGAGTTGGGTTTCGCCCCCCAGCAACTCTATCGTCAGCAGGTCGCCGACCTAGCGCAACTGTATCGGGAAGGGAATACCGAACAAATAAGAACACATCCTGTTCCGCAAAATGGGCACGGGTCTGCCTCGAAGAGGTTGTTTCGTAACCTCGACGGTATCCGCTTTTTGTTGCACGAGGGCGGGTGTGGCGGCACACGGGAAGACTCCAATAACCTCTGCGGATTGATCGCCGGCTACATTCATCATCCGAACGTCGCCGGGGCAACGGTTTTGAGCCTCGGCTGCCAGCATGCTCAGATCAGCATTTTGCGCGAGCAGCTTAAATTGCGGGATCCGAAGCTGCAAAAGCCAGTCATCATTCTTGAGCAACAAAAGAGCGGCACGGAATTCACCATGATTTCCGATGCGATACGCCGAACATTTGAAGGATTAGTTGAAGCCGATAAGGCGGTGCGGACTCCGGCCGATCTTTCACACCTGTGCTTAGGCCTGAAGTGCGGCGGTTCCGACGGGTTTTCTGGTCTTTCCGCAAATCCCGGGATCGGACACACGTCCGATTTGCTTGCTGCTCTCGGCGCGAGAACGATTTTGTCCGAATTTCCGGAGCTTTGCGGGGTGGAGCAAGAACTGATCAATCGCGCGACTTCAAAAGACGTCGCGGACCGGTTCATTCATCTTATGCAGGATTATTCGAATCGCGCGAAAGCCGTGCGCGCCAGTTTCGACATGAATCCTTCACCGGGCAACATGCGCGACGGTTTGCTCACTGATGCGATGAAATCTGCCGGCGCGGCCAAAAAAGGCGGAACGTCTCCCGTTGCCGCCGTTCTCGACTATCCCGAATATTCGAGCACCCCCGGATTGAATCTGCAGTGCACGCCGGGCAATGACGTCGAGTGCGTAACTGCACAGGTCGGCGCCGGAGCAAACGTCGTTCTATTTACTACCGGCCTCGGAACCCCGACCGGCAATCCTGTTGCGCCAGTAGTCAAGATCTCCACCAACAGTACGCTCGCGAGTCGAATGCCTGACATTATTGACATTGATGCTGGGCCGATCATTTCCGGCGAGTCGACGATTGACCAAATGGGGGAAAAAATTCTTGAGCTGGTAATTGGGGTCGCGAGCGGCGAAGTCCAAACGAAGGCCGAGCAAAAAAATCAGCAGGATTTCATTCCCTGGAAGCGAGGCGTTTCCCTCTGAGCGCTAAGGATCGTAACCCGAACGAATTCCGCCTCGACGGAAAAGTTGCAGTAATTACGGGAGCCGGAAGCGGCATTGGACGCGCCATTGCCTTGAAATTTGCAAAGAACGGCACAACTGCGCGCATTCTGGACGTGAACGAAAAGGACGCGAACGCAGTTGTGAAGGAAATTACAAACAGCGGCGGAATAGGATCCGCCCATCCCTGCGACGTCACGCAACAAGAGGAAGTAATTTCGACATTCAAAGAGATTGCAAAGCAAGGGCGCATCGACATTCTGGTCAACAATGCAGGCGTCTCTCACATCGGGAACGTGGAAACCACAAGCGAGGCCGACTTCGACCGAGTACTTAAAGTAAACGTTAAGGGTTATTACAACTGCGTGTACGCGGGGATCCCGCACATGAAAGCAAATGGCGGAGGCGTCATCTTGAACATGGCGTCCGTTGCGGGTTCCGTGGGACTCGACAATCGCTTTGCCTATTCCACCAGCAAGGGCGCGGTTGTCGCGATGACGTACTCCGTGGCCCGCGATTTTATTTCGTATAACATTCGCTGCAACTGCATCTCGCCCGCGCGTGTGCATACACCGTTTGTCGACGGCTACTTGAAAAAGAATTATCCGGGGCGAGAACAGGAAATGTACGACAAGCTCGCGAAGACTCAACCGATCGGGCGAATGGGGGAACCGGAAGAGGTTGCGTCGCTGGCGTTGTTTCTTTGTTCCGACGCGGCATCATTTATCACCGGTGCGGATTATCTCCTCGACGGTGGTTTCACCAATTTGCACGGCTGAATTGAATGGACCTTCAACTCCAAGGTAAAGTCGTCCTCGTCACAGGCGGTGCGAAGGGCATTGGCGAAGCCATCGTGCGCACCATCGCCGGCGAAGGGGCGGTGCCTGTGATCGTGGATCGCGATGTCGAGGCCGGCAATCATCTTCACGGCCAGCTTCCTGGAAGCCAGTTGATCATTGCAGATCTTTCCGCGGCCGAGAGTTGCTACGCGGCAGTGCAGAAAACCGTCGAAAAGCAAAAGCACCTCGATTCATTAATCAACAATGCCGGGATCAACGATAAGGTCGGACTGGAGCACGGCGGTCCCGAGCAGTACGTCGAGTCGCTCAAACGTAATCTTCTGCACTACTACAACATGACTCATTACGCGCTGCCGCACCTGAAGAAGTCGAGAGGAAGCATTGTGAACATTGCCTCGAAAACGGCTATCACCGGCCAGGGCGGGACTTCGGGATACGCATCTTCCAAGGGCGCAATCCTGGCCCTCACTCGTGAGTGGGCAGCGGAGTTGCTTGACTACGGCATACGCGCGAACGCCATCGTTCCCGCTGAGGTGATGACGCCGCTTTACCGCCAATGGCTCTCGACATTCTCAAAGCCCGAAGAAAAGCTGCAATCGATTCTGAGCAAGATTCCGCTGGACAAAAGAATGACCTCGCCGGAAGAAATTGCGGCAATGGCGGCATTTCTCATTTCGGCCCGCGCAGGCCACATTACCGGACAGCACATATTTGTCGACGGGGGTTACGTGCACTTGGACCGTGCGCTCACATAATGGCCAACTCCGCCCCTCTTACCGAGCGACGATACGTTGCCCCATTTGTTGTTATCACCAGCCTGTTTTTTCTTTGGGCGTTTGGAGTCAATCTCAACGATATCCTCATTCCGCGATTCAAGAATGCATTCGCGCTAAGCGATTTCCAGTCGTCGTTCATTCAGGTCGCGTTCTTCAGCGGTTACTGCCTTGCCGCACTTCCCGCTGGCCGGCTGATGGAAAAGATCGGTTACAAGCGCGGCATTTTAACCGGCTTGGCGTTGTGTGCGAGCGGTGCATTGTTATTTGTTCCTGCTTCGGCCGCGGGCACCTATGCGTTTTTTCTCATCGCGCTCTTTGTAATGGCTTGCGGACAAAGTTTTCTCGAAGTGGCCTCAAATCCTTACGTGACCATTCTTGGTCCCAGCGAAAGCTCCGAACGCCGCTTGAACCTGGCGCAGTCGTTTAATGCTGTTGGCGCGGTGTGCGCGATGTTGCTTGGCTTGTTCATTCTCACAGGCCGCGAATACACGCCGCAGCAGCGGGCATCATTTTCAGCGCTGCAGGAGCATGCATACCGAATGGCGCAGGCGAGCAGCGTGCGGATTCCATATGCTCTGATCGCCTGCATCTTTCTAGTGGTTGCTGTGCTAATCGTCACTATGCATCTTCCCGAGGTCAGCGAAAAAAGCACGCACACAGGAACGGACGAAAGGACATCCTGGCGGAAAGTGCTACGGCAGGGGCATCTCGTAAAAGGTGTGGTCGCGCAGTTTCTCTATGTGGGCGCACAGGTTGGAGTAGGAAGCTTCGTAATTCGCTTTGCGCAACATAGCCTGCCTGGATTGACCGCGCGCAGCGCGTGGTACTACCTTCTGGGACATTGGATCGGCTTCATGATCGGGCGTTTCACTGGTTCTGCTGCGATGAAAAATATCCCCGCGCCGCGCCTTCTTGCTCTCTTTGGAGCTGGGTCGCTGGTTTCAATAAGCGTTGCTCTTCTGGTGTCTGGCTCATGGGCTATCTGGGCCTTAGTGCTCATAGGCTTCTTCCACTCGATCATGTTTCCCACAATTTTCGCGCTCAGTATCAAGAATCTCGGGCCGCTGACCAAGCGCGGCTCTTCTCTGCAGGTCATGGCGATTCTCGGAGGTGCGGTTCTTCCTGCCATCATGGGGCGAATTTCCGATGTCTCAAGCATTCGGACAGCATTCATCGTCCCACTGGTCTGCTACATTTACATTTTTTACTTCGCTGTAGACGGATATAAACCAGTCAATGCGCTTAGCGAACAGTCGGCGATAGCTCAGGTAGCACAAGAATCATGAGGCAGCGTTTTTGTTTCACTCTCGATCTGAAAGATGATCCCGCGCTGATCGCGGAATACAAGAAGTACCACGAAACAATCTGGCCCGAGATCAACGAGAGCATCAAGAGTTCAGGCGTCGAGGAAATGGAAATTTATCTGCTCGGCACGCGCATGTTCATGATCATGGAAGTGAATGAAACTTTTTCTTTTGAAAGGAAGGCCAAGGCGGACCGCGAGAATGCGAAAGTGCAAGAATGGGAGCAATTGATGTGGATGTTCCAGCAAGCGCTTCCACAAGCAAAACCGGGGGAGAAGTGGCTGCGTATGGAAAGAATTTTCAAGCTGGATGAGCAATGAGATTGCGCCTATTCAAATACGGCACGATCGCAGTTGCCTGGGCGGCGATGGCTTTGCTCGTGCAAACTCCGCTTTCTGGCCAAGACAAAATTCACGCAGCGCAGCTTGCATTGCAAGGTAGAGTGAACGATGCGCACGGCGCGCCGATCTCGGGCGCCTCGGTTTCGCTTGCGCAGAACGGCGATTTCGATCCGGCAGAAACGGCCGACGTAAAGACGGATTCAAACGGGAAATTCATTTTCCCGACGTCCAAACCCGGAACGTACTTGCTGCGAGTGCGAAAAAACGGCTTTAACGAAGTCGTTCAAACTCTCGCGCTTCCATTCGTCCAGCAAAAATCCTGCGAGGTGGTTTTGACTCCTTCTGCCTCTCACGCCAGGGGGTCTGCTGACGCCATGCAGTTCAGCGACGACTCTAACTTCACCATCGCCGGAATTACGGATTGGACAGCCGCGGGGGGCCACGGCTCCGATATCAACTTGCGGACGAGCGAGTCACTGGCAAGAGATACTCGTACCTTGGAAATACCAACGGTACAGCGAGCCCAGACTCCGACGAAAGAACAGTTGCAGAGCCAACGTGATGAGCTTCAAAGCAAAGTTGCCCGCAATGACACGGCAGATCTGCATCGTTATTTAGGGGATGTCGACGAGCAACTCAACGATCCGCTTGCCGCAGAACGCGAATACGAACATGCCACGCAACTGGATCCCAGCGAGCAGAATTATTTTGCCTGGGCTACCGAACTCCTTCTGCACCGCGCAATTGGGCCTGCGCAACAGGTCTTTACGAGAGGCGTGAACGCCTATCCACAGTCCGAAAGAATGCTCGCCGGGTTGGGTGCCGCTCTTTACGCGAGCGGACTATATGTGCAAGCGTCGGAGCGTCTCTGTGAAGCTTCGGACCTCAAGCCTAACGATTCGCCGCCATATCTTTTTCTGGGAAAAATGCTGCAAGCCTCAGCACAGCTTCAGGCTTGTGCCGAAGAAAAACTTGCGCGGTTCTCACGCAATCAGCCCACCAACCCCTTTGCCAATTTCTATTACGCGCTCGCGCTATGGAAGCGAGCTGGTGCAAGTCATCCGCAGGCAGACCAGACGGAATCACTGCTCAACAAGGCTATCGCCGCTAATCCGAAATTCGCGGAAGCCTACCTCCAGTTGGGAATCCTTTATGCAGCCGAGGGCAGAGCCGCCGAGACCATTGCTGCGTACGAAAGGGCAGTTTCCGTTAATCCCAACTTCGCGGAAGCGCATTTCAGGTTGGCGCAAGCATATAAGAAATCCGGCGAAGCAGAGAAAGCGCAGCACGAATTTCAGACCTACGAGCAACTACAGAAATCGCAAGCAGCGGCGGTGGACCAGCAACGTCGCGAGATTCAGCAATTCGTCGTGGTCTTCAAAGATCAGGAAAACAATTCAGGGAATTAACCGACCAGGACTGGCCGGAGTGACAAAGCGTCAGAGTTGAGAAAACGTATTCCGACTTTCGTGCTCATGAACAAAAGGGGATTAATCATGAAAACTCTCGCAAGCTTCTTGTTCGTATTAGGCGCTCTTGGCCTGATGCAAAACGCGAGCGCAGAATCCAGCTATGATCTGCGCTCACCTGACGATCGCATCGAAGTCAGAGTCCGCACCGCAGGACAGATGCGCTATGACGTTCTTCTGAACGGGACCGCACTGCTGGAGAATTCCACGCTCTCGCTCGATGTTGACCACAAGAAGCTTGGCATTAACCCGGAAGTAATCAGTACCAAACGAGATTCTCACGCTGAGATCGTCGAGCCTGTCGTACGTCAGAAATTCGCAAAAATTCGTGACCATTACAACGAGCTGCGAATCAATTGTGACGGTGGATACTCAGTTGTATTCCGCGCCTACAACGAGGGAGTCGCCTACCGCTTTGAAACCGCACTGCCGGAAAAGCAAGTGAAGGTATTCGGCGAGGAAGCGAATTTCAAATTTGCAGCCAACTATATCGTCTATTATCCGCAGGAAGATAGTTTTTACTCGCATAACGAGCGCAAATATCTTCCGCAGCACTTAAATGAAATTGCTCCCCAATTTATCGCCACTTTGCCTGCCGTTGTGGATGTCGGGAACGGCGCGAAGGTGGCGATCGCCGAATCCGACCTCAACGACTATCCTGGGCTTTGGCTTCGGGGCGCAGCGCCCGATTTCGCTTTGTCAGCAACCTTTCCGCCTTATCCCACCAAATTGGTGCAGACCAGTGACCGCGACTACAAACCGGTCGAGACCGCCGATTACATCGCAGCCACATCAGGGACGCGGACATACCCCTGGCGCGTGATCGGAATTGCCGACCACGATGGCGATCTAATCACAAATGAAATCGTCTATCTGCTCGAACGGCCTTCGCAGTTTGAGGACACCTCCTGGATCAAGCCAGGCAAGGTTGCCTGGGACTGGTGGAATGACTGGAACATCGATGGAGTAGATTTTCCTGCCGGAATCAACACGAAGACCTACGAGTATTACGTCGACTTCGCTGCGAAATATGGCATTCCGTACATCATTCTTGACGACGGTTGGTACAAGCTCGGAAATCTACTCGAGGTCACGCCGGACCTTAACATGCAGGAACTCCTCGATTATGCGAAGCAGAAGAACGTCGGCATCATTCTCTGGGCTTCCTGGAAGACTCTGGATGATCAGCTCATTCCTGCGCTCGATCAATTCGAAAAATGGGGAGTGAAGGGAATCAAAGTAGATTTCATGCAGCGCAGCGATCAGATCATGATTGACTACTTCTATCGTGTGTGCCGCGAGGCCGCCAAGCGTCACATGCTCGTCGACTTCCACGGCGACCAGAAGCCTGCAACCATGACTCGCACTTGGCCAAACCTAATTAACACCGAAGGTGTACGCGGGATGGAGTGGAGCAAGTGGAGTTGGGAATCCGAGCCGAAGCATAACGTCACCCTGCCGTTCACGCGAATGTTCCTCGGACCAATGGACTACACCCCCGGCGCAATGCGGAATGCCACCAAGCAGACGTTTGCGCCAATCAACCATCAGCCGATGGCGATGGGCACCCGTTGCCATCAACTTGCGATGTACGTTGTCTACGAAGGGCCGCTACAAATGCTTTCTGACAGTCCATCTAATTACCTGCGTGAACCCAAATCCATGGAATTTTTATCCGCGGTTCCAACTGTATGGGACGATACGCGGGTGCTCGACGCTCGAATCGCAGAGTATGTTCTCCTTGCCAGGCGAAATGGCCGCGACTGGTACGTAGGCGCGATGACTGATTGGGACCCGCGTGATCTCGAAGTCGATTTCTCTTTCTTGCCGGACGGCAACTTTACGCTCGAGGCTTATCAGGATGGCGTGAACGCCGATCGGAACGCGAGCGATTACAAGAAAATAACAATACAAGTCACGCGTGCAACGAAGCTGAAAATTCATCTCGCGCCAGGAGGAGGTTGGGCTGCAAGGATCCATCCCTAGCTTTATGGATGGTTGGACAGTTCCAGCGAACGCAGCTCAAGCGCAATCATGTTCGAATTTTTGATTCGCGTTGGGAAGGTGTCTCTTGACGCTTGCGATCAACGTCGAATGTTAAAATGACTTGTCCAGGAGTGGGGCTATAGCTCAGCTGGGAGAGCGCATCGTTCGCAACGATGAGGTCGTCGGTTCGATCCCGACTAGCTCCACCATTAAATCTCTTACCAGAAGCCGCAGAGCAGACGCGCGGCAACACCTTCCCGGCATTGAGTGACGCTTCATCTGTAATTAACTGTTTGCGTTTTGATGTGAGGAGCAGAATACTTCAGGCCGTATTCAAAATTATCGAGGTGATTGCATGCGTATAGTCCTGCTAAGTCTAACCATTCTTTTGATTCCGGTTGTCGCTGTGGCCCAGGAATCTGGTCCCGCAGGGTTTGAACACTGGTCTGCCGAGTCACTCAAACAACTTGAACAGACCTTCAAGGCAGAGGCGACCGCGAGCCCGCGTCACATGTCGAGCCATCGTTTGCAGGATTTTCCGAATGATACGTTCATGCTGGCTGTGCGCGAACGGGACGGCGTGGTCGAATGGCACGAGAATCAGGCAGACGTGTTTATCGTCGAGGCTGGTTCTGCGACCCTGGTCGTGGGTGGAAAGATGGTCGGTGGAGAAGACAGCGGGCCGCATGAAAAACGCAACGGCACGATCGAAGGTGGCACGCGGGTGAAGCTCTCGGCAGGCGATATTGTCCGCATCCCGCCCAAAGCGCCACATCAACTTCTACTCGATGGTGCCAGGAATTTCACGTACTTTGTCATTAAGGTCAAAGGATACTAGGTCGCCACTCATAGAATTCTCGTCGACTATGACGATTCTTGAATCATTCAATCTGGCAGGCAAAAATGCGCTCGTGACCGGCTCGCAGAGAGGTCTGGGGGCGGCGATTGCCTTGGGGCTCGCGCAAGCGGGCGCGGACGTTGGCTGCCACGCATTATCCGCGCAACCTGAAGGTATATGCGAGGAGATTCGCAAACTTGGCCGAAGAAGCTTCTCGATGCAGGGAGACGTTGGCGACCTGGAGTTCTGCGACAAGTTGATCGACCGGACCGTAAGGGAGTTCGGCTCAATTGACATCCTGGTAAACAATGCCGGAACAATAAAGCGCGCGCCGGCAGCCGAGTTTCCACAGGAGTATTGGGATGAGGTGATCGCGGTCAATCTCAGCTCGGTTTTTCGGCTGACGCAACGGGCAGGGCAACACATGCTTGCGAAAGGAAGCGGCAAGATCATCAATATTGCCTCGCTTTTGTCATTTCAAGGAGGTGTTTTCGTTCCGGCCTACGCTGCCGCAAAGTCTGGAGTCGCGGCGCTGACGAAAGCCTTCGCTAACGAGTGGGCGGGCCACGGCGTTAATGTCAACGGGATCGCTCCCGGTTACATGGTGACCAATAACACCGCTGCTCTGAGAGCCGACCCGGTTCGTAGCCGTCAAATTTTGGAGCGCATTCCCGCCGGACGGTGGGGAGAGCCAACCGACATTGCCGGTACCGCGGTATTCCTCGCGTCAAAAGCAAGCGACTACGTTCATGGGCATATCGTTATTGTTGATGGTGGCTGGATGGGACGCTAGCTGGTCCGCTGCGAATCAAGGACATGGATTCTAGTTTCATGGATTTTAGAATCAGGGAATTTTTCTCTCGGTGGAAAGAGCTAATTCTGACTTCGATGTTGCGAAGCTTGCTTCCTGTTACGCGGATGTATTTATGTTCGGCGGCCACCAAGGTGTGCAGGCTGTTAAGAAGGAGGACTTTATTAAAGTTTTTTCGCGTCGGAAAGGGCTTTTTAAGTCCGCTGGTTTGAAATGTTCGAAAGTTGAGCGGATCGAAACTTCAGAGCTCGACACCAACTATGTCTTAGCGAAGGTGTTCTGGAGGATGTGCCTCGAGCGTCCGGGCAGTTCCCGCGAAATCGATACTTCAGCGAGCTATCTCTTATTGAGCTCCGGCGTGTCTTTGCAGATTGTTTTGCAAATCGATCATCAGGACCTGGCGAAGAAGATCCAGGAAGTGATCTGAAATGTACAAAGCTAAATTCGAATGAATGCATCATAGTTGGATGTGCTCACGCGTGTATCTTACCCTGTGTGCGGGAATGATGTTGTTGTTTCTGCCCGCAGCAGCACAACAGGGCAACCAGAACCCAGACGCCGGCATTCCGGAAAATCCTACTCCGCAAAAGAACGCACCATCACGGACTCAGAAGCTTGAGCGGTTGCCAATTGAGTGGATTATCGGTCCGTATATCCCGATTCAAGGACCGCTCGAACCTTTATCGAAAAGAGAAAGAGCTCAGATTTACCTTCAGCAGACCTTTCTTACTGCTGGATCATACGTAGCCAGGGCATTTTCTGCGGGTATTGACCAGGCGGCAGGCGCACCTCATGAATGGGGCGGCGGTTTTGACGGTTATGGAAGGCGCTATCTTGCCCGCTATGGTGAGTTCGTGGTTCAGAACAGCATAATCTCCGGTGGCAATGCAGTGCTCGGTTATGAGCCGCGATACGATTTTTGCCGCTGCAACGGATTCTGGCCACGTACTCGTCATGCGATCTCGAGGAATTTTGTAGCTTACAACCGGACCGAGCGCGAACTGCGGCCGCAAGTTCCAATGTATGTAGGGGCCTTCGCGGCTGGCGCTCTCTACAATACCTGGCTTCCAGGCACACAGCACATCTGGCGTGGCGGCATTTACAGTATCTTGTCGCAGGCAGGAATCGGAAGCGGCTACAACTTCGTGAGTGAATTTTCACTTGATATCCTGCACGATTTCGGGCTGAAGAAAGGCGTGCAGCGGCGGCCATGAGGACAGAGCGACCCCTGGGCCCGGGAAATCCGGCTTTTGACGCGGCTTTTGTTCGACCCTGACATTTCTTCTTGCGACAAATTTCTCTTCTACTCCGAAACTAATTCGGGCTGGCTGGGTTCTGCTGGAGAGATCGTTTGCAGCTGATCCCCATGAAGGAGTACTCCCCATGTCAGTCCGCCTTTTGTTGATTGCTCTTGCGCTCTTAACGTCCGCAGGCTGTAGTAATGCTATAAATCCCTTTTGCGGAAATGTCCGGCCATCCCCCGAAATTGGCTCGATTTCACCGAGCACGGTCGCACTCAGTGATCTCGATCAAGGTGTATTGCTCACGGTAAACGGAAGCAACTTCGTTCCGGCATCCGAAATTGTGGTAAATGGAAAAGCGCTTGCGGCCACGGCACTCAGTTCTTCAAAGCTGCAAGTGATGCTGAATTCAGCGGTTATCTCGCAGCAAGGATCGGTAAATGTAAAGGTCATGACTCCGAGCGGCAATAGCGGTGATGTTGGCTGTACCAGCGGAGGCACGAGCAGCATACTTGTTTTGACGATTGATTGAGTGCCGAGAGAAGGAAAGGTGTAACAGGGAATTGCCGCCGCGCTGGCGTTCTCTCAAATGGCATACTCTACGCGGGAAGCATACCTTTTGGCAGAGCCCGATATTGCGCGAAATAAAGTTCCCTGTTTGCACCTGGTTTTGAGAAAACATTGTGCTGGGTGAGGTGTTCATTCATGGCAAGAGATTGCGCATGCATGAACACCTCATTCCAGATCGTATATTGTGGCGCGAATGTGCTTAACTGAAGAGTCTCAAAATGTATAGCCAACGATAACGCGCAGTTTTGGGGCCACGCCTGACCACAAGCTGCTCTTCATTTCGACAAAAGTTCCGCGTCGCGATTGCATTCCGAGCAGAACATTAAAACCTGTCTCGTAGTCGAAATTGCCGAAATTTATGTCGCGACCCTGCTGAAAACTCTGATGGATGAAGATCAACGCTGGCCCAGCGCCGAAGTAAGGCGTCCAATTGCCCTGGCGACGATCGGTAAAGCGATAGATGCCTTCGAGATTGAGCGCAATCAAATCGGTGACTTCTCCGAAATCGAATTCGGCATTGGGCCGGAACTGCACGTGCGGGTTGAAGATGGGCCCCATCTGTGACTGAACGCCGAACATGAACAGCTCGGGATCGAAGGCCGCGCCTGCCCGAACTCCAAGGCGCCAGCGTCTGCTCTCACGCCGAATTTCGCCTTCTACGTTGCGCACCTTCTCGGGAACCGGCGCAGCCTGAGCGCCTTTGTCGCCTGTAGTTCCCGCGGTTCCACCCTGGCCTGTCGAGTCAATAACAGTGACGTTGCTTGCGCCTCGCGTGCCGGTTTCGTCTGGAGAGTCCGCTGTGACACGAACACGTGTACCTCTGGCCAAAGTTCGTGGGCGAACTGCGCCAGGATCATAGGTGAAAAGATGAAAGTCACCATCATCGGTTCGGACAACAAGAGTGCTGCGGCTGGATGAGGCGACAGTACCTTCAACGGTGTTGCTGTTGTTCTGCTGTGCGGCCGAATTCTCCTGAGGTGCGTCGGCTGGAACGGCAAAGGCTGGGATCGCAATTAGAACAGAGCACAGCAGAAAAGACAAAAGTGGCGTACGGATCGCGGTCGGCATGTATCCTCTTTCTTTGTAAATTGCTGCCGGCCCGCTTACATGGAATTCACATCCTTGCACGTCCCGCAGTATCGATAAGTTAGAGTCGGAGCTAAGTGCAATCCATACCGTGCAGAGGGCATTTATCGATTGTAGAAAGGGGAGTCGTACCTGAAGACTCAACGTGTGGTTCTGCTTTTTACCGAACTATTCCTCTGTTGTCCAAGCTCAAGTCAACCGACGCCTATGACCGCAGCGTAGACTCCCGCATTGTTTTGGTTCACGCGAACGATTGCGTTCATGTATAGCTCCGACAGGCCCCAAGCAATTGGTGAACAATATACCGTCCAAAGTAGACGACGAGCAGCTACCCCGGAGTAGAGCCGCTATTTATAGCGCGTGAGCGGCGAGACTACTTTCGAACTGCAGTTTGCGGCTCTTAATTGAGCATCTCTGACATGTCCGCTCACATTGCGCTGGGGGCCAACCTCTAGTGGCGTCCGGCGTGAGACACGCACCTTACTTGCTGCTAGGTGTGCTGATCAGGGGAGGCTAGAATTCCTCCATGGAACAAATTTGTTCTCCTGCAAAAACAAACTCGCCGCAACTAACTCGCGTACAACTCCGGATAGTTGTTGTCGGGTACGCAGCAGTTCTGTTTCTTGCAGCGGCGCTCGTGTTCGCCCGTCATTTGCAGTACGTGATGTACGGCAACGATGTGGATGCCTCGGGTGGCATGTGGGCGTTCGGCGACCTGATGCTGGAATTGTTTATCGCTGGGTTGCTCCTGATACCGACCCTTGTGCTCGCATTCTTTATTCGAACATCTGAAACGGCGTTTACAAGGTATTCGCAGACGCTTCTTGGTATCTCTGCTACTGCTCCCATATGCATAGGAGCAATGTTGATCCCGGCAATTGGCCAAAGCGGTTCGGGCTTCCTCGGATCGCTCGGGTGGTTTTGCCTGGGCCGGGCTTCCGCATCGCCGGTGTTTGTTGCAGGACTGGTTCTCAGTTGGTTCTTAGCGCGCTTTCGACGAGCAAAACGACTCATCATGTATGGAGTGCTGATCGAGCTTGGCACATGCGTTTTGGTGCTAGTCTCTGTTGCGCTGCCATGGCACAGAGGGTAGATCTGTCGCATGCACGTGTGCGCGAACACTTCTACACCAGACCCACTCTTCCGTGCGATCATCCCGCCTTGGTGAAAAGGTTGATCACACACAACGCAACTAGCGTGAGAGTTACAAGGCCGAGGCCTAGTGGGATCTCAAGTTTTCCGTGCGGAATTGAGCGGCACGCGGAAATCTCGATATCCAAGCGCCGTGTAACGGAGAACGAGTACGGCAAGCCCCTTCATGGCGAAGCTCCATAATCACACCGAACGCATATGCCTCGCCGAGCACAAAAATATCGCCGCGGCTAAGAATGATGGTTACGATCCGCAAGGCGACGACAAGGTTCAGAATGCGAAAAGAAGTTCCGAAGCGGCGGTGCGGTTTGCGGATCCACTGCGGCAGAATTCCGTCCTCAAAAACACGGTTCAGCACGCCATTTGCTCCGACGATCGCGGTATTTACAGCGCCGCCAGCATGAGCGCCCCGACGACCACAATGAAAGTGTTGCGAGATGCTGGCGGCGCAAAACGGATTCGAATTTTTTAGTGCTTCAAGCGAGCGTGATCGGCCGCGACCAGGCGATTTAGACTCTGCACCAACAGTGAATCGTGGCAGGGAAGTCGCACGGCTGGATTTACTGACGAATTCTACCGTTCCCACTCTGGAGGCGTGGGAGAGGCGTCTGTTGATTGCTCATCATCGCCCAAACGAAACAAAGCAGCTTGCTCTTCTGCGTGTTTCTGAAGCTCGTCCATGTCATCGAGGGGAACCTCGGGTTTAGTCTGTTTGCGCTCGCTACGGCGCAGCGCTTTATCCCGCTGACGCTGTTGGCGTTGTTGCTCCTTCTGGCGTTTTCCGAAAGTCGATCGCCCTCTAGGCATAGGGACTCCTTAATGTCACACATATCATAAGGTTTTAAATGCTATGGTGCTGCCTTGCGATGATGCGTATTACCAGCGAGACCCGCGAGGCTGGCGTGAGCCGCGATGCTCATTGCGTCCTCGTGCGCCGCCGAAGCCGCGCCCATCACCGCCGCGTGGCCGATCAGCTTTGGGTCGAGCTTCATTCACGCTCAAGGTGCGACCGCCCAGCTCAGAGCCGTTGAGGGCCGCAATCGCTTTTTCCGCTTCGCCGGCATCCGGCATCTCGACAAAAGCAAAGCCGCGTGCGCGCCCGGTATCGCGATCGGTGATGATGTTTACATTTTCCACCGCGCCGTGCGCGGCGAAAAGGCTGCGCAGGTCCGAGTCGGTTGTGTTGTGGGGCAAGTTGCCAACGTAAAGGCTCTTCATTGTGTTTCCTCCGGAAGCTCTGAGACTGCAGGCAGTTTCTGAATTTCGTTATTGTGCAGTAGCCGGGATGTCTCGGCATCGCGCCTGGGACCAGGAAGGTCACGCATAGCTCGGGAACGTGCCTCCATTTTTGAGCGAACCGCAGAGATGCGGCGGCAGGCTTCGAGAATTCCCCAGCGTTGGAAACCTTCGCTCGCGGTTATGACGTGTTTTTCCACTTGAGGTGCGACGTCGGACTCCTCACCGTCTCCAGACGTGCTTTGGCCCTCCCTTGGCACAATGGCAATGTAATCAGGGCCGCCCACCAAGAACATGATCTGCTGCTGAGGCATAAGACGTCGAATATCATCGCAGAACTTGTCAGTCTGTGTCTTTGAGCATGCAACATTCATTAAAACCAGATTGTAGAAATCGGGCTTCCACCAGCAGCGCGCCTCGCTGATGTCAGCGGCGCAGTCCACGTCGGCGCCGAGGCGTCGCATGGTTTCAGAGCGCAAGTCGCGCGTGGCGCGAGAACTATCCACCAGCAACACTCTCTTTTTGTGTGCGGCAAGAGCCGGGTCCGCGTGAAGCACCGAATATATTGACGCCGTCATTAAGAAGCCTCTTTCTGTCGAGTCGCTCGAGGCGCAGATTTCGCCGGGCTTGCACTGTTTATTCTCGCCTGATTGCGCACGCGGCGAGCAATCTTCTTCTTTCGATCGCGATTGAATCGAGCCTTGTCACCGTTGATTGCCGACATGGTTTCCTTTCAGGTCACGAAGGTCAGCAACATGCGCATCCAATGCAAAAATCTCGCATGCCCCTTCACAGAACCCGCTAACAAAGTGTGTTTTGATCCCGCCCAGCCTTTCAGGTGATTGTCTCAATCGCGAAGGCGTTGCGGTGTGGGTCTTCGAGGTTAAGAGTTGAAGTTTGCGCGCTCGAAAGAACGCTATTTCGTCCTGGAATCGTTTCGTTGAGTTCTTTCGTGGTCGCGATTGAGTTGCTCGATAAGCTTCTGAATCGTCGGGGAGTCCTCGAGGCCAATTCCGGTGGGCGTCGCGTCACTGCATCGCTGGGTTGCTTTTCGCTGCATGGTGCTCCATTTCTGCTGATCTGATTTTACTCCCTATGTACTGAAACGCCAATTCGCGATTCCTGCCGTTGCAAATAAAGCGGTTACAGGGAGGTGAATCGTGGTGTTGCTAATCCAGCTGGCCTCGCGTAGTATGACATTGTGCGTTAGACCGACTCGGTCGTGAGCAGCCTCGCCTTTAACAGCAAGAAACCTGCGCAAGTTTTTTCCGACTCCCTCCAACGTAACTTTCAAAAAGGAACAACAGTACAAGAATATGGAACAAGGAACAGTTAAGTGGTTCAACGACGCCAAGGGGTATGGCTTTATCAGCCGCCAGACAGGCGAGGACGTTTTCGTGCATTTTTCCGCCATTCAGACCGGTGGATTCAGGAGCCTGCAGGAAGGTCAAGCAGTGCAGTTCGACGTGACCAAAGGCCCAAAGGGCTGGCAAGCCGAGAACGTACGGGCGGTCTAACTTCTCTGAAGTTGAAGTAAGTAAGCAGAGGCGAATGGAAAATCCATTCGCCTCTTTTGCTTTTATGGCAGAGAGCAATCGGGAAGTGAGTATTTCGCCAGGATAGACCGCTGCGACCATCTGTTGTCAGGGAAGTCGGAGACTCCTTCGCGTGAGAATTCCCTGATATGTCTCATGTTGATCGCAAGGTGCATGGGGTCCCTTCGACTGTGCCGGAGGATTTGCGAAGCAAACCCACCGGCTTCGCTCAGGATGACAGGATCGGGCGATCGGGCGGCACGGCGGAAGCCGTGCCGTGAACATCCGAGCAGTCAGCGTGTAGAGAGCGGCCATTTATGGCCGCGTTCACGCCGGCGGATTTTGGAGCGAGCTTTAGCTCGGGCGCACCTATATGTCGCGCTGGTTCTGTGACAGCGTCGTTACGGCACGACTAAAGTCGCGCCCTTGCCGTTCGTGCTGCCGCAACGCAGCGCTGAGAAGCACTACGCCATGCAAAAGCAAAATGTCGATAGAAACGAGTCTGATAGCGAATCGCGGGAGTGCTGCGTTAGCAGGGAAGTCGGGGCTAGGAATTTAGTCGGAAATTTCACCCCGAGGGCGTAGTTATGTTTCGCCTTTTATCTTCGGCCGCGCTGGGCTCGTCGAGACGAGCTTTACCTTTTCGGTGGGGAGATATTGCAGCCCGCCGAGCGGGACCGGTGAAGGCGAGTAACCCGCGGACGACGGAGTGAATAAATAATCGTGGCAAATAACGTCGATTCTGTATTGGCAGGTCTTGATTTGGGACGTCCTGTCTCCCGGAAGGGTAAACAACAATCGCCCGCCTCTGTGCCCGCCCTTCTCTATCTGCTCTGACTGCGTTTTCACGTTCAGTAAGTCGTTGTTTTCGACCGTTAGCGAGGTATTTCCGACGGTCACTGTGTAGGGATCCTCAAGATAGTAAGACTGCATGGCCTCATGGTGAGCGACCATCGTATATTGGGCCTGCCATGCAAGCGTCACCGTGGGCTCCCCTTGGTTGAGCAACTCGGCTGACAAGAAAAACATAGTCTTGTCAAAACGCGGTTCGTATCTGTACACGGTCGCCCCGATTCCAAGAATTAACTTTGGTCTCCTTTCCGCAATTAATCGTTCCAATTCGACAACCCGTCGAGCCTTTTGCGCGTACGCCTGGTAGTTGGCAAACACGAAGAGGACGGCAGCTGCGGCCCAGAGATACACTTTGACGTGCGTTATCCCTTGCTGGCCCGCAAAAAAAGTCGAGTACGTCGCGGCAACCGTCAACGAGAGAGAAACTATTCCGCTCATACGCGATTGCCATGGTTCCCAGATGTCGTTGAGGTAATTCTTTACCACTCTATCCTCCGGGGAGGTGGTTGCAGAATAGCAGCGTACCAGTTCGATGAAACCGATGCATATACAGCGTCCGATAACAAGTATTATGTTAAGTCGCTGGGATGGCTCGTCCACTGCCGCGATTGGAGAACTCGGCCGGACAACAATGTCGGGGCCACGCAGTCCGTTATCCCGCCTTTCGCCCTAAATTCCCTTTGCAGATAAATGATATGGCCCACATGGTGGTAGGCGTGGCGGACGCAGGCGCGGATCGGCTGGAATCGGTTGGCGCCGTCGACGAGCTCGGCTTCGTATAGATCAGGAATTCAGATTTTGAATGAGATCGTCCACAGAAAAGACTTGCTTGAAATGGATGGCTGCTCCGAAGAGGCGGCGCGCGTCGGCTTCGTAGGTTAGCGAATATTCGGATCGGTTCAGGAGCTTGTTGGCGAAGCGGCGGAGATCGAGATCGAGGGCGCAACGGGTATCGTTATTTGTGGGCGCGACGAGGCGGTCGTTGACGAAGAGCTCGATGTCATGACCGTTAAAGTAAAGCTTGTTGCTTAGCCGCGTATCTTCCTGTAAATACTTGGCCGCGACAAAAGCGGCGCGGGCGGCTTGGGTCAACTTTTCTTCGTTTGTACCCGTGAGCTGTGCCTTACGGTTGTAGCGCAGGCCGAGGCGTCCGTTGGTATTGTCGATCGAGTAGTCAGCCTCATGTCCGATAAGGACGATGCCGGGGCCATGGTGGACGTGGCGGTAATCGGCGACATCGATGAGGAGCTCGGGCAGGATGCGGTTTTGGATCCAGCCGTGAAAGATCGGGATGATGGGGTCGAGGTTTTCCCCGCCCTCAAGCAGAACTTTAACGTTGATATGCTGAAGTTCGATCTTCTGCGGACCGTTCGTTTTTCGATCAGCGGCCGTTTCTTCTTCAAGTATGGATCGCATCTTTGTAAGTCGCATCACACCCTAGCCGCGACGGCCGTGCCCAGCTTGTTATAGCAACTGTGGGCGGCGTCGATGAAGAGCTGCGCTTCGTCGATCAGATAACGGCTCGACTCTTCTTCGGCGCCGAAATACGTGCGCTGGTGGGCCGAAAACAGATAGTTGGCGAACTTGCCTCCGGCGAATGGGTCCCAGAACAATTGCGATTCGTAAAAGCGCCTGCGAAATTCGGCGACAATCTGGTCGGGATCGCTGCTGACGCTGGGGAACTCGTGGATGACGAGCGCGCGAGCGGCGGTGAGCATAGCTCCATAAGCCTTGCGGCCAGCGAGTTCGATTTCACCCTTTTCGAGGGCAAGCTGGGATTCGAACAGTTCCCTTTCAGCGGCGGCGAGACCGAACTCGACCGGGGAAACAACTTCGCCAGCGCACTCGCCGCTGCCCATGTCGTTGAGCGTGTACTCGCGCGGATCGCCCCAGTCGCTGAAGTATGAACGGTCACCCGCTGGTGGATGCGTGAGATCTTCAAGCATCTTCTTTAGTTCGGCTTTGCCGGTGCGCTTAACGAAATCCTTGAAGGTTTCACTGGGCTGGCGATCGGCAACGTAGCGGTCGGTGAGACGCGTGACCACGTGCGGAATATTCTTCGAGGGGACGGCGACGACAGGCAGACCGTAAGCTCCGGCGTTGTTCTCCCATTGCCCGCCCAGAACGACCTGGAAATGCGGGACCGCGTATCCGGCGATTTTGCGGCTCACGCCGTAGAAGCCGAGGTCGGCTACATGGTGCTGGCCACAACTGTTGAAGCATCCGCTGATCTTAATGTGCAGCTTCTGCACGGCTTCGTCGGACTGAAAGCTTTTTTCGCTAACACGTTTGCGAAGTTCGGCGGCAAGGCCGCGCGAAGACGAGATCCCGAGCTTGCAAGTATCGGTGCCGGGACAAGAGACGATATCAACGAGCGCCCCGGCGCCCGGTTCGCCGAGGCCGACTGCGTTGAGGGACTTGAAGAGCTCCGGCAGATCGCGCTTGCTGACCCAACGGATGACAAAATTCTGCTCGATCGTGGTGCGAATGGTTTCGCGGGTGAAGCGGCGGACGATATCGGCAAGTGAGCGGAGTTGGTTCGCGGTGATATCTCCGAGGGGAAGCGTGACGGTAACAGTAACGTATCCGGGCTGGCGCTGCGGCCGCGTATTGAACTTCAAAAATTGCTTGAACTTTTCGGATGAACCGTTGAGGTCGGCAATGGAGACGAGATCAGGGACATCGGCGCCCTCTTTGAAGGCGGATTCGCGGAATTCTCCTTTAGCCTGGTCGATGTATTCGGTCCATCGCGGATCGAAGGGAAGAATTTTGCGTTCCTCCAAAACCAGGTTGCGGAATTTTTCAATCCCGAAATCCTGAATGAGAAACTTCAGACGCGCGCGACTGCGGTTCTTCTTTTCACCATAGCGGGCGAAGACCCTGCCGATGGCCTGGGAAAGCGGCAGAAGCTCCTCGACCGGAATGAATGCGTCGAAAAGCTTCGCAGGATATGGCACGGCACCGAGGCCTCCGCCCACATACATTTCAAAACCGATCTCTTCCCTTCCGGCTGCGTTCAGACGCTTCTTAGCGATGAAGCCTAAATCGTTGAGGCTGGTCAAGCCGCAGGCATGCTGCGCGCATCCGCTAAAGGCCGGCTTGAATTTGCGGCCGAAGTTCTGGGTATCGGAATGCCCGAGCAAGAACTTTGATAACGCACGCGAATACGGAGTCACGTCAAAAGTTTCGTCGGCGCAAACGCCGGCGAAGGGGCATGCCGTTACGTTGCGTACGGAGTTACCGCAGGCTTCGCGTGTGGTGATGTTCGCCGCGGCGAGGCGGCGCATGACGCTCGGGGTGTTTTCGATGTGGACGTAGTGGAGCTGAAAATCCTGGCGGGTGGTGACATGGGCGATTCCGTCGGAATATTCTTCGGCAAGCTGAGAAAGTGTTTCGAGCTGATCGGCGTTGAGGCCTCCGGCAGGAATCTTGATGCGCTGCATGCCGGGCGCGTCCCACATGGTGTTTGGGCCCTTAGTCAGGTCGCCGGAGGGATACTCAAGCTTCTGGACCTTGGTTCCGTCGCTGCGCTGGCCGTTGTCGTAGCGCTGGCCGTAAGTTCCGCGGCGCAGGCGGGTCTCGGCGAAGAGCTTTTCGTCGAGCTTGCGGTTTTTGCGCAGAATTATTTCAGTTTCGAAATTGTCGACCTCGCGGGCGAGATGTTCGGGCATCTTGCTTGCCAGGCGTTCCTTCCAAAGCGGGTTTGAAGCTTTCATGGCTGGTTCCTAGTTGCAGCTCTGAGCCTTTAGCTCTTAATCGTTTAGCCAAACCTGATTCCGATTGCGCTAAGGGCTAAAAGCTTGCTTTCCCCAAAAAAACACAAAACCCACCTGCCAGCATCTTCTGGCGGTGGGTGCGAGCTTATAAGTTATTAGTTCGTTAGCTCGATTTCACCCCATCCCCAGAAGAGACACGACAAGCACAACAACAACACATGGCCATTTTCTGGGTATCATTGAAATCCGTCACGTTATAAGTATCCGATGCGCGAGGGTAGCGACGCAATTCAAAAATTTGATTCCCTGGTTCAGGAAAATGAATGCCTAATTCGTACCGCTTGTGTTTGCAATAGGTTGCACGAGACTCTCCAGCCGGCTTACGACCGTATTCATGGCTTGATCGAAATCTTTGTTCCGGTTGCTAAGCAGCAGGGCGCCTCGGATACTCTCCTTAATGGTCCACAGCGTAATGTGGCTCTTTGGATCGACTACCCCCAACTTAAGCTCTCCCAACGGGTACGAATCAGCGATGGACAATTTGGAGTCAGGGGTGGTAAACGCGTTGGGAGTAGTCAGCACCCAGGAAATCTCGAGAACCAAGTCCGCTTTTTCCGGTGAAGAAACCAGCTCGTAATGTCGCCAACCCTTAATTGCAGTGTAGAACTCGTTATATGCACGATCGGGGCCGCCATCCAAAAGGCTTTCATCCGTTAACGCTTCAATACTTTCTCCGCCGCCATTTGAAATAAAGACCTTCTGGGCAGCGGCGATCTGCGGCGGAATTGGAGCGGAAACTGGAATAGGTTTTTTGGAATTCTGCGCGTGCAATCGCGGAATGAATCCTGGAAGCAAAAGGATAGAAAGTACCAGCAGCGTGGCGTTCAAGTTGCCTCCTTATGGAATCTGGCTGAAGCCAGAGTAGCTGAAATCCAGCGCGAAGGCATTTCCTTTAAACGAAACTACATCTTGTAGCGGCCGAGGTCTTCGTCGTTCAGGCCCTCGAGCCACTTGCGAAGCTCTTCGCTGGTGGCTTCGGACGAGGCACCGGTCTTTTTTGAAGTCTTTAGGACTTCTTCTTCGACGAAGATCGGGCAATCGACTCGAAGGGCAAGAGCGAGAGCGTCAGAGGGGCGAGAGTCCACACTAACGATGTGGCCGTCGCGCTCCATCCAAATGACCGCGTAAAAGGTATCTTCCTTTAATTCGGTGACGACGACTTTATGGACATGGGCATCGAGGCCGGTGAGGACGTTCTTAATAAGATCGTGCGTCATGGGACGTGGCGTGCTGACCTTTTCAATCTCAAGTGCGATCGCATTGGCTTCGTAGACACCGACCCAGATGGGCAGGACGGTGTCGCTGCCAGAGTCTTTGAGAATCACGATGGGAGTGTTAGTTACGGGATCCATCAACAGCCCGCGAATTTTCATCTCGACTTCCATCGTGTGACCTCTCTACATCACCATTTCGCCGACTAGACTGTTCGGATATGCCATGGTGACGCGAGCTCTGACGTACCTGCCAGCTTCAGGTGTGTGCCCGTCGGGAACAGTGAAGTTCAACGTTTTATTTTGCGAGGTGCGGCCGATCAACTGGCCGCGCGCCTGATTCTTTCCTTCAACCATTACTTCGAGTGTTTCCCCAAGGTGTTTCTGGTTCCGGCGGTGCTGGATTGTGCGCTGTTTTTCAAGCACCACGGAGAGGCGGCGGGACTTTTCTTCATCTGAAATCGTATCGTGCATGGTGATCGCTGGCGTGTTCGGACGAGGGGAATACTTGAACGCGAAAACGCCATCGTATTCCACCTGTTCAAGTAGCGAAAGCGTCTCCTGAAAATCTTCTTCACTTTCGCCCGGAAAGCCGACGATGATATCTGTTGTGATGCTGATTTTCCGGCGAGCGATTTTCATCCAGGAAATGCGCTCGAGATACTGATCGCGGGTGTAAAGTCGCTGCATAGCGTCAAGCACGCGAGTTGATCCGCTCTGCACCGGAAGATGAACGTGATCGCAGAGGACCGGAACCGAGTCCATTGTATCGATGATGTCTTTGCCGAAGTCCCGCGGATGGGAAGTGGTAAACCGCACGCGGCGAACGCCAGAAACTTCGGCAACCCCCGCCAGTAGCTCGGCAAAAGCTTTCTTCCCTGCTGGATCCCGATAGGAATTTACATTTTGCCCAAGGAGCTGAATTTCCGTATAGCCAAGATCGGCCATGCGGCGCGCTTCCGCGAGCACGGAATCGGAAGTCCGGCTGCGCTCTTTGCCGCGCGTGAATGGCACAACGCAATAGGAACAGAATTTGTCGCAGCCTTCGATGATGGTGATGTAACCGCGATGTGGGTTGGTGCGAGCGGTGAATTCGGTTTCGAAACACTCGTCGGTCTCGCGATCATCGAGCCCGGTCGCGCGAACTCGCTTCCCTGCCTCAGCCTGCTCGATTTGGACAAGCAGCTTCGGCAAACTCCGGTACGATGCCGATCCGCAGACGAGTGAAACGTGTGGCGCGCGCTCGAAAATCTTCTGCCCTTCCTGTTGCGCAACGCAGCCAAGCACGCCGAATTTTTTGCCCTGCGCTTCGAGCTTTTTGTAGTCGGCCAGGCGGTGAAAGACTTTCTGTTCGGCTTTGTCGCGAATGGAGCAGGTGTTATAGAGCACCAGACCGGCTTCCTCGACGGTTTCAACCTGCCGGTATCCCTGCGAAACGAGAGTGCCGACGACCTTCTCGGAGTCGTGGGCGTTCATCTGGCAGCCGAAGGTCTCAAGGTAAAAAGTCTTTTCCTGCGCGGCCATGAAGCTCAAGTATAGCGCAGCGGGTTTGCTGGGATAACTCAGCACATGCGGGTTCAGACATCCGGCCTAGATGGTATAAATATAGAGGACGTATTCAGTCCCCGGCATCATCGACCAAATTCCATTCCATTCGCCGCAACCCTGGGCGCGTAGCTCAATTGGCAGAGCAACTGACTCTTAATCAGTAGGTTGAAGGTTCGATTCCTTCCGCGCTCACCAACTTTTTTGAGTCTCTGTGCAGATCGCGAAAAGTGTGGACTGCGGTTCCGGCAATTAACCCGATCCAAAGACCTAGGCCATTATCGACGCTCGCGACAGATCGTAGATCCCCGCGAAAATGGAGATATCGGTAGGAGGGTACCTATTGCCGCCGCGCGCTTGGTCGTGAGATCATCGAACGCCGCCGGGGTCCCCCGCTTGTACAACATGCTCTGACGAGAGTTGTTTGAGCCGGAGCCTGCAACTGCGCCGTTTGAAGGGGCGACTTACGATTTTGAAAAATACTGTATCGAACGTTGCAGAGTTCTTTCAGTAGAGTAGTAGCACCTGGGAGCAGTTCAGAAAGTGACACCGAAACAAACGCGCCTACTGTTCGTCGATGACGAACGCAGCATTCGGGAAACATTATCCGTGATCCTGCTTCGATACGGCTTCACGGTTTCAGTAGCTGCCACGGTGACGGAGGCCCTTCAGAAAATAGAGACCCAAGAATTCGATTTGCTGCTGTGCGACCTGAACATTGAACGCGAAAACGACGGGCTCGACGTCATTCGGGCTATGCGCAAGGTGAATCCGCATTGCGTGACCATCATACTCACCGCCTACCCGGGCACGGAAAGCGCAATTGAGAGCATTCACTTGGGTATTGACGAATACATTATTAAGCCTGCTAAGGCGGACACGCTTGTGGCACTACTAGCCGAGAAGCTTACGCAACGCGCAGCCCGGATGGTTGCTTCAAACAGGCACATAGCACCAACAGAACCAAACCCCGTCGATGACTCAGCCTTCGGTAACAGCAAGTCGAGGATTATCCAATAACTGAAGAATTCTAAACCTTTGAAATCCCCTCGATAGCGATCTTTGATTTTTTCGTAGTCACATGCCTCTCTCGGCCGGCCGCGAGCTCGGGGTGAGTTTCGTCATCCATGCTGAAAATCGCGATAGAAATTCGGCCGGCCGCGAAATAAGTCGCCGTGGGGCGCGGGATTGCTCGATGACGACCGCGGGATCACGAGTGGTGATGAGAGGAACTGCAATCGGGTTAGAAAAATCATCGATGAAGCCATGACGCTTCATTACGGCTTCCACGTTGAGTATTGTTTGAGACAGCCAATCTTCCGCTGCGCGATAGGCCATGTCATTCTCCGCAGCCCCAATAAAGGCCATTTTGACCGGCAGTTGCGTTCCTGGGAATAGCCCGTTTGTAAGCACGCGGATTACGGGTGTAACCACCAGGTAACGAGTCTCGATGCGGGGAGTGTCGTGCGGCTTATATGCCCAGCTTTATCGCGAATTCGATTTCTCTGGGCTCACCAGCCCGCCGAATCATTTTTCGAAGTGCCGAAGCTCGGGTGCAGTAAGATAGCATGTTTTAAATTCACTGACTCGCAGTTCTAGATGCTATGGAGAAAGAATGAAACCTTCGGGAAAGCTCGCGCTTCTTTTTATCGTCTGCACTGCCCTGCTCCCTTCTACAGCAGCGGCTCAGGAGAATTCCAATCTTCCCTATCTGAATCCGAAGCTGTCGCCGGCGGAGCGTGCGTCTGATCTGGTTCATCGGATGACGCTTGAGGAGAAGGCTTCGCAACTGGTAAATCAAGCGCGAGCCATACCACGATTGAACGTGCCGGCGTACGACTGGTGGAGCGAGGCGCTGCATGGCGTAGCCGTGAACGGCACGACGGAATTTCCCGAGCCGATCGGCCTGGCGTCGACCTTTGACACGCCCCGAATTCATGAGATGGCGACTGCAATTGGAATTGAGGGCCGGATCAAGCATGTGCAGGATGTGCGCGCCGGGCACTCCAACATCTTCGAGGGCCTGGATTTCTGGGCGCCGAATGTGAACATCTTTCGCGATCCGCGATGGGGACGCGGACAGGAGACGTACGGCGAAGATCCGTTTCTAAGCGGCCGCATGGCCGTCGCGTTTGTAACGGGAATGCAGGGTGATGATCCGAATTACTACCGTGTGATTTCGACTCCCAAGCACTTCGATGTTCACAGCGGCCCTGAACCGACGCGTCACTTCGCCGATGTCGACGTGAGCAAACACGATGAGGAAGACACCTATCTACCTGCGTTTCGCGCGGCGTTGGTGGAGGGACATGCGGGATCGGTAATGTGCGCTTACAACGCGATCAATGGCCAGCCCGCATGCGCGAACCAGTTCCTGCTGCAACACACGCTGCGTGGCGCATGGGGATTTCAGGGATACGTTGTTTCGGATTGCGGCGCAGTGCACGATATTTTCGACGGACACCGCTACCGCCCGACTCAACCGCAAGCTTCAGCCATCTCTCTCGAACGCGGCATGGACAACGAATGCATCGACTTCTTCACCAAGGTGAAAGACGACCACGATTACAGGCCGTACATCGAGGCGGTGCAGCAGGGATATCTCTCCGAAAACGCCATCGATTCCGCGCTGATTCGCCTGTTTACCGCTCGCATGCGGCTCGGCATGTTCGATCCGCCATCGATGGTGCCCTACAGCAAGATTGACGAAAGCGAGCTTGATAGTTCAGCGCATCGAGCTCTCGCGCGCCAAATGGCAAACGAATCGATGGTGTTGTTAAAAAATGACGGCGTGTTGCCGCTGAAATCGGCGAAGCGCATCCTGGTGGTTGGGCCGCTGGCGAGCCAGACTCCGGTGCTGCTCGGCAACTATACGGGAATTCCGACGCACACGGTCAGTGTGCTCGAAGGAATGAAGACAGAGTTTCCCGACGCAAAGATCACGTATGTGCCCGGGACGCAATTCCTTTCGAACCAGGGTGATCCAGTGCCGGCTTCGGTGCTGACTACGCCGGACGGGAAACCGGGCCTGAAGGCCGAGTACAGGGCTGGCGCGAGTTTCGAGTCGAGGGGTACACCACTCACATCGCGTGTAGAACCAAGTTTGAATTTAACTGAGAGTAATTTGCCCGAACAGGCGAAAGGCGCGCAGGGGCTCTCGGTCGAGTGGAGTGGATTTATTCATCCCACCGCCACTGGCGATTACTTGATCGGTATTAAGGCCGACGGATTCGCTCGGGTCTCAGTAGATGACAAACGGGTAACGCAGATATTCGGCGGCTCCGGACTTGGCCAAGTACATCTCCAAAAAGGACGCCCTGCAAAGATTGATGTCACGTGCGGACGCATGGGCGACGGGCACATTTCGGCGCAGCTTATTTGGGCCCCGGTGAACAACGCGCCTGATCCAGCAGCGGTTGCGGCGGCGAAAAACTCAGACGTTGTAGTTGCAGTGGTTGGGATCACGAGCCGGCTGGAAGGTGAAGAGATGCCGGTCGACATGCCGGGATTTCTTGGCGGAGATCGAACGAACCTCGATATGCCGCAGCCCGAGGAGGATTTGGTGCAGGCTGTTGCAGCGACGGGCAAGCCTCTCATTGTGGTGCTGATGAATGGCAGCGCGCTCGGGGTGAATTGGGAGAAGGCGCATGCGAATGCGATTCTGGAAGCGTGGTATTCAGGCGAAGAGGGCGGCGCTGCAATTGCCGAAACTCTGAGCGGCAAGAATAATCCGGCGGGGCGACTGCCCGTGACATTCTATAAGGATGTCCATCAATTGCCACATTTCGAAGACTATTCGATGAAGGGACGCACCTATCGATATTTCGAAGGCGAGCCGCTGTGGCCATTTGGATATGGCCTGAGCTACACGAAATTCAATTACAGCGATCTTACGGTGCCGCAACAGCCCATCAATGCGGGCGACCCGCTTGATGCGTCGGTGATGGTGACAAATGCAGGGCAAGTGGCCGGTGATGAAGTTGTACAGCTCTATCTCAAATTTCCGGACGTGGCTGGCGGGCCGATTCGCGCTTTGCGGGGTTTCCAACGAGTGCATCTGGATCCCGGGGCAAGCCAGAAGGTGGAATTCCATTTGAAGCCGCGTGATATGAGCATGGTAACTGAGGCTGGAGACAGAATCGTGGCCGAGGGCAAGTACACTCTGTCGATTGGTGGTGGGCAGCCGAAAACGGGTGTGCCGTCAGAGAGTGGAAACTTCGAAGTAAACGGCCAGGTCACGCTGCCGGAGTAACGCGGTGCACAGCTAGTCCAGGTGAAAAACTTCTTCGAGCGGCTGCATGGCGCGGTCGGGCAATAACCCTTCACGCTGGACGAAGAAGTCTTTCATCTCACGTTGCCACCGTTCATTGACCTCACGCGAGGCCATACCGGCGCGCGCGCGCTCGAAATCTTCCGTTTCGAGATAACCAACTAGCATGCCATCCTGGCGCAGGAACAGCGAGTAGTTGGTCCATCCGGTTTCGCGGAGGGCGTCTAACATGTCGGGCCAGACGCTGCGATGTCGCCGCTTGTATTCTTCGAGACGCTCAGGCTTCACGTATAAGACGAAACAGATTCGCTTCATATTTCTCCACGGGTGAGTTCATTCAGTCAGAGCACTTGGTGATCAGAGTTCCGCAGCCAGGCGATCCATCGAGAGAGTACACGGCATAAATTCCGGGGTCACTGCATTTCTGGATAGACCCTGTGTTCCACATTGCAAAACGGAAAGGAAGGCCCGCGGAGCATCCGTAATCTTGAATACCAGCACGTTTTTGCTGTTCACAAGCGTGAGTTTTGCAGGGTTAGTTCCGCCCGATCTTCATTTCTCATTGCGAAATCAATTGACGTTCTTGTTTCGCGGTTGACACTGCCTATTCAGCAATGGGAGCATCCGCACGCGTAACAGCTTCGTGGGGGCTGCAAGAAGCCAATTTGTACACCGGCATCGCCGAGAGCGGGCCGGCGACCCTCTGCGACGAGGAGGCTTTCCGATGTCAACAAGAAACCTGATTTCAGTGATTGCATTCATGCTGTTCTTGAGTGCGTGGATGTTTGGTCAGGCAGGCGCAACGGGAACCATTCTGGGGACGGTTACAGATAATTCGGGCGCGGTCGTCCCGAATGCGGCAGTGACAATTACCAATGTCGCGACGGGCGTAAATAACCAAACCCGGACGGGATCTTCCGGCGACTTCACGGTTCCTTACCTGACGCCGGGCACATACAACGTGACGGTAGAGTCGCAGGGCTTCCAAAAGTCGGTGGTGCAGAACATCAATCTGGTTGTGGCTCAGCAGGCGCGCGCGGACGTGGTGCTGAAACCGGGATCGGTCTCGGAGAGCGTTTCTGTCGAAGCGAACGCGGTCTCGCTCGACACCGACACCTCAACAATTTCGCAGACAGTCACGCAACAGCAAGTGAATGAACTGCCGCTCAATGGCCGGAACTTCATCGATTTGCTTTTCATCGGTGCCGGTGCGGTGCAGACGAACGGCGAAATGGGTCAGATGCGGCAAGGCGAAGGAAATGCCATCAGCATCAACGGTAGCCGACCTGAATCAACGAATTACATGCTTGACGGATTGGCGAACACGGACACTGCCTTGAATACTCCGGCGGTGATTCTTTCGCAGGATGCGATTCAAGAGTTCAAAGTTCAAAGCGAGACCTACTCGGCCGAATACGGATTCAGCGCCAATCAGGTCAACATCGTGAGCAAGAGCGGAACCAATCAACTTCGCGGATCGATTTTCGAATTCGATCGCAACGATGCGTTCGATGCGAAGGCGCCGTTCCAAACGTCGATTCCTGAATTGCGGCAGAACCAGTTCGGATTTGTTGTCGGCGGTCCAGTTTATATCCCGAAAGTTTACGATGGCCGAAACAAAACATTTTTCATGGTGAATTACGAAGGCTGGCGGATCAAGAACGGCACGAACCTGTTCTTCAGCGAACCTGATGCAGCGGAATTGCAGGGGAATTTCTCCGGCGAAAACCTTCCAGCTTGGGGAACCCCAGCCTGCAATGATGTAAATACTGGTGCGCTAGCCAGTGGTAATCCTTGCATGCCAGTAGATCCTACGACCGGCGCGCCTTTCCCAGGGAACATCATCCCCTCGACCAGCTTTTCACGCCTGGCTCAGGTGGAGCTTAAGGCGGGACTCTTCCCTGCTCCAAACTGTCCGGGATGCGCACAAGGCAATTACCGGCTGAACACCACTCTCCCAAATACTGTCGATCAGGAAACTTATAAGCTCGACGAAAATCTTGGTCGCTTAGGTTCAGTATTCTTCCGCTTCACTAACGCACAATACAGCAATCAGGGAATTAGCGGGTCCGTCTCCGTCCCAGCAGGCGTGAGTGTCTTCGTTGAGAAATCACAGAGCTGGGAAATTTCTCATACCATCAACCTGAGCCACAACACGGTGAACAATTTTCGCTTCGGCAGATTGGAAGCAGTTTCAAACCAAGGCGGAAACCCGGCCCCAACAACCGATGTTAGCGCGTTGGGACTGACCGGAGTATTTCAGAACATTCCGGCTCCGTATCGCCTTTACCCCAGCGTCAACTTTCAGAACCTGACCGCAGCGTACGGCAGCCAAGGCAACGACAGTACAACCAGCGACATACCAATGTGGGAGTTTGCAGACTCGCTCTCCTTGATTCGGGGCAAACACACCATAACCACGGGATTCGACTATAGAAACTGGATTCAGAAGCGGAATTTGTCGGCGGACTACCTGGGTGATTTCGG
>Ga0070741_10000931_pt1 | contig 96463 bp, 93 predicted proteins | sample Coa_R1_4_FD_66440 | JGI IMG/M metagenome (GOLD analysis project Ga0070741, IMG submission 66440) | Surface soil microbial communities from Centralia Pennsylvania, which are recovering from an underground coalmine fire - Coalmine... | ecosystem: Environmental > Terrestrial > Soil > Unclassified ...
ATCGCGTCCGTCGTCTTCATCCTGTCTTTGAAGGGCCTGAGCTCGCCGGTCACCGCCCGCCGCGGCAACGCGTTCGGCATTGTCGGGATGGCGCTTGCCATTCTGACTACGCTCACTCTGACCGAGAACTGGTTGCTGATCGTGTTCGGCATCGCAGTGGGCGGCAGCGTCGGCGCGGTGGTCGCGCGCCGCATCCAGATGACCGCGATGCCCGAACTGGTCGCCGCGATGCACTCGCTGGTGGGTCTCGCCGCGGTGCTGATCGCAACCGCCGCGGTCCACAACCCCTCCGCCTACCACATCCTCACCGCCGCCGGCGAGATCCCGCGCGGCAACCGGGTGGAGCTGTTCATCGGCACCTTCGTCGGCGCGATCACTTTCAGCGGCTCGGTGATCGCCTTCGGCAAGCTGTCCGGAAGGATCGGCAGCGCGCCGGTCGTGTTCAAGGGGCAGCACTGGCTGAACCTCGCGCTTGCGGTCGTGATGGTCCTGTTCGGCGTCGGATTCATGTTCAGCCAGAGCTGGACGCCGTTCGCGCTCATGACCGCGATCGCCTTCGTGCTGGGCGTGCTCATCATCATCCCGATCGGGGGCGCCGACATGCCGGTGGTGATCTCGATGCTGAACAGCTACTCGGGCTGGGCGGCGGCCGGTATCGGTTTCTCGCTCGACAACACCATGCTGATCATTTCCGGCTCCCTGGTGGGCAGTTCGGGCGCGATCCTGTCCTACATCATGTGCAAGGCGATGAATCGCTCGTTCTTCAACGTGATTCTGGGCGGTTTCGGCGCCGCAGAGGGCGCGGCGGCGGCAGATGCCGGCAAGCAGAAGAACTACAAGAGCGGCAGCCCGGAAGACGCGGCCTTCCTGATGGGCAACGCCGAGTCGGTCATCATCGTGCCCGGCTACGGCCTGGCGGTGGCGCGCGCGCAGCATGCCGTCAAGGAGATGGCGGAGAAGCTGCATGCCAAGGGGGTCAACGTGCGCTACGCGATTCATCCGGTGGCGGGCCGGATGCCGGGGCACATGAATGTCCTGCTCGCCGAAGCGGAGATTCCGTACGATCAGGTTTTCGAGATGGAGGAGATCAACAACGAGTTCTCCACCACGGACGTGGTCCTGGTGCTCGGTGCGAACGACGTGGTGAACCCGGCGGCGAACGTCCCGGGCAGTCCGATCTACGGCATGCCCATCCTCGAAGTGCACAAGGCGAGGACCGTGCTGGTAGTCAAGCGCTCGATGGCGACCGGCTATGCCGGACTCGACAACGATCTCTTCTACATGGACAAGACGATGATGATCTTCGGCGACGCCAAGAAGGTGGTGGAGGACGTCGTCAGGGCGATCTGACCGGGGGGAAGGATCTGCTGGACCGGGTCCGGCGCAGGCCTATAATAGGCCCCGCTAGCAGGCCTCTTGCGGAAGAGGTCTTGCTGTTTTTCCGCAGCCGGGCCTCGTCAGAGCGGCGGCGCGGCGCAACGAACAGTTGAGGGCAGTCCCTCGCGAGGCGGGGGTCGAAAAACAGCGAGATGGACCCAAAGAAGATTTACTCCAAGACCGGAAAAGGCGTCTTGGAGATCAAGAACAAGGCCGGCAAGCTGTCCAAGGATCTGCTCAGGATCCTGACGCTGATCGACGGAAAGTCCTCCGTCGCCGATCTGGTTTCCAAGTCGCGGCTGTCCGACCCGGACATGGACCGCGTCCTCAGGCAGCTCGAGGAAGCCGGATACATCAAGGAGTTCACCAACCCCTCGTCGGCAGGTCTGGATTCCGGCGCACCCGATACCTCCTACGTCGACGACCTCGATTTCACGGCCAGTCTGCCGCCCGGCAAGCGTGTCTATCAGACGGCGCAGACGGAATGGCGCGCCCGGGAAGAGGCCGACCGCAAGAAGGCCGAGGAAGAGGCCCGCCGCAAGCGCGAAGAAGAGGAGCGGCGCAAGAAGGAGGAAACGAGCCGCGCGGCGCGCGAAGAAGCGGCTCGCATGGCTCGTATGGAAGCCGAGCGCAAGGCCAAGGAAGCCGCGGCGCTGAAAGCGCGCGAGGAGCTGGAACGTAAAGCCAAGCTCCAGGCGCAGGAGATGGCGAAGACGACGCGCGACCTGTCCAAGGTTCTGGAAGCGGAACGCAGGACGCTGGAGGAGGCGGACCGCAAGAAACGCGAGGAATCGGATCGCCAGGCGCGGGTCGACGCGGAGCGCAAGGCAAAGGATGACGCCGAGCAGAAGACCAAGGAGGAGGCGGAGCGCCGGGTCAGAGAAGAGGCCGAGCGCAGGAAGCGCGAAGAGGAGGAAGCGCGCCGGCGCAAGGAGGAAGAAGAACGCAAGCGGCGGGAGGAGGAGGACCGTCGCCGGCGCGAGGAAGAAGAACGCAGGCGCCGCGAGGAAGAGGAAGCGCGACGCCGCAGGGAAGAGGAGGAACGCAGGCGGCGCGAGGAGGAGGAAGAGCGCAAGCGGCGCGAGGAAGAGGAAGCGCGCCTGCGCAGGGAGGAAGATGACCGCAAGCGGCGCGAGGAAGAAGATCGCCGTCGGGCGGAAGAAGACATGCGGCGCAGGGAAGAGGACGAACGCCGCCGCCGCGAGGACGAGGGACGCCGGCTGCGCGAAGAGGAGGAGGCTCGCCAGCGCGCCGCGGGTGAAGACCGCGTGCGTGCCGAGCGCGAGGAGCAGGAACGCCGGGACGAGGAGGCACGCAGGCAGCGCGAGGAAACCGAGGCGCGCCGCAGGATCGAGGAAGCGGCGGCGAGCGTGCAGCTGGACCGGATCGAGCTTCCGCCGGTCCAGGAATCCGGGGGATCTTTCCTTGCGGAATTCGAACGCCAGCAGGAGGCGTTGAGGAAGCAGGCCGAGGAGGAAGAGCGCCGCCGGCGTGAAGCCGAGGAATCGCGGCTTGCAATGGAACGAGCCGAGCGCGAGGAGCATGCGCGCATGGAGGCCGAGCGGCGGGCCGTCGAAGAGGCCGAAATCCGCGCCCGCATGGAAGCGGAAGAAGCCGAACGCAGGGAGCGGGAGCGAAGGAAGGCCGAAGAGTACGAACGCAAGATCAAAGAGGGGGAGGAGCGCAAGAAGCGCGAGGCCGAGGAGAAGGATCGCAAGGAACAGGAAAAGCTCGAGGCGGGTCGGCGCGCACGGGAGGAAGAACTGGCGCGCAAGCGCAAGGAGGCGGAGGAAGCAGACCGCAAGCGCCGCGAGCTCAAGGCGCTCAAGAAGCAGGGCAGGGTCAAGTCGCCGCTCGACCGTTTCAAGCCGATGGCGATCGGCCTGGTCGCGATCGTTGCGATCGCGTTCGGAATCGTCGAGCTGATGCCGATGGGCGGTTATGTTCCCAGCGTCGAGAAGCTCGCATCCCAGCACATCAAGGAACCCGTCAATATCGGGTCGATACGAATCTCGGTGCTGTCCGGGTTCGACATCGAGCTCGAAAACGTCAGGATCGGCACCACCCAGGATGTCAAGATCTCCAAGGTGCGGTTGTCGCCCGACTTCATTTCGCTTTCCAGCGATCGGAAAGTGATCCGGGAGATGGAAATAGAAACGGCGACCGCCGCGCAGGAAGTCTTGGCACGCCTGCCCGCCTGGTTGCAGGCCGCGAGCGCGGACAAGAGCGTGACGATCGGCCGCATCGTCCTGCGCGGCGTAAAGCTGGAAACGCGGGAGCTGCAGTTGCCGGCGTTGAACGCGGATCTGCGGCTGGATCCGGACGGAAACATCGTGCAGGCGAGAGTCGAGACTGCGGACAGCAGATTGTCCGCCGACATCATTCCGCAGCAGGCGGACAAGTTCGACGTCTCGATCAACGGCTCCTCTCTCACGCTGCCCATGGGCGTGCCGCTGGAACTCGCCGACATCAGCGCCAAAGGGGTGGCGACGACGACTTCGCTGCGCCTGGACGAATTCGATGCGCGCTTCTATGACGGCGTCGTCAAGGGCGGCGGCCTGCTTTCCTGGGCGAGCGGGTGGCGGGGGGAGGGCGACTTCGAACTGGCCCGGGTCGACGCAGGCAAGCTGCTGTCGGTCTTCACGCGTTCCGCGCGCGTCTCCGGGACGATCGAGGGAAGAGGGCATTTCGCCGCGCAGTCGGACAAGGTGTCGAACCTGTTGGATGCGCCGAGGATGGAACTGAGCTTCACGGTCAGACGGGGCGACGTCGACGGCGCCGATCTGGTGCGCGCCCTGCAGGCCGGGCGCGAAGGCACCCAGGGCGGGGTCACCAAGTTCGAGGAACTGTCGGGGGCGCTGGCTCTGAGCGCCGGCCGATACCAGTACCGGAACCTGAAGCTGGCCGCGGGGATCCTGAATGCCAGCGGCAGCTTCGACATCGCACCCAACCAGGAAGTCGGCGGACGGGTCTACGTCGAACTGCGCTCCCAGGCGCAGCAGCTGCACGCGAACCTCAACGTCACCGGCTCGCTCAAGGCGGTTGCGCTCAGGCCCTGAGCGCTCGAGAGCGCCAGGCTCTGCGCGTCAGCCCGCGGCGAGATCTGCGGGCGTGTCGATGTCGCGCATCACGCCGGGATCGTCGCATTCGATCAACCGGATCTCCGCCGCGTGGCGGCGCAGGATCGAGCGCGCGCCCTCGTCGCCCGTGACCGCCAGCAGTTCCTCCCGCAATCCGGCCGCGAATCCCGCGGGGTGGCCGCGCTGTCCGTGCCAGGTCGGTACCGCGATTGCCGCACCGTCCCGCAAGGCGCGAGCCACGCGCAGGACGGTTTCGCTGCGCACGAAGGGCATGTCGCCCAGCGCAATGATCCAGCCGTCCGCGTCGGGATTCGCCCGAATCCCGGTGATCAGGCTGCGGGACATACCGAGTGCGGCATCCGTGCACAGACACATCGACGCGCCTTCCCGCTCGAACAGATCGATCAGTGCGCCGTCTTCGGACCGCACCACCACGCAGACCCGATCCAGCGCAGCCCGAAGGTTGCGATACGAAGCGATGCCGACGGCCATTCCTCCCGGGAGCGTGGCGAGCAGCTTGCCGCCGCCGAAGCGCGTGCCGCTGCCGGCGGCGAGTAGGATTCCGGTGGCCATACGATGATCGGTAAACGAAAATCTCGGTGCCAGGCGATCGATCAATCGTTCGAAGTACGGTTGAAGGAGCCGGGAAAGTCGTCGCCTCAACGCGCGTTCGCTCGGCACCTTGGCTGCGGACAGTATAACGCCCGGAATATCGAGCCCCGCATCGGCCTACTCGACCGCGTCCCGCCCTGCCCGAACACGGCAAGCGCACGACTGGTATACGCTTGCGGATATCGATCCCATCCGGGACGGTCAAACGTCTGTATCCCCAAGCGAGCTTGTCGATGCATCTTCACCGTGGACTGACGCCGAACGCCACGCCGCGTGAACCGCCCCGGTCGATTTTCTATCGATACCTGTTTTTCGATTGGTTGTTCAGAGACGCGCCGCGCCGCAGTTTCTACGAGCGCGCTGCGGCTTGGCGGTACAACAAACAGATGCGGCGATATCTGGGCGTGTACCTGCTGCGTTGGCTCATCCTGTTCGGGCTCGCGTACACGCTGGGCGCGGTGTTCGAGACGCGTTTCGGTTGGATATACCTGGCCCGACTCTGGTATGCGGGCAGCTGCGTGGCCGCGACCATGTTCTTCCTGATCGTTTGCTCCTGGCTTATGCTCAGGTACGGTTAGTCGCAGCGCGCGCCGCATAGGGCCTGGCGAGAACGACCCCGAATTGATCCGCCCGTGATGGCGGGCGGAGCGTCCCGCGGACCGATATCTTTTCGGGACGGCTTCTAGTTCTGCGCGAGCCTGCTGCGAGCCAGTGGCGGATTGCGGGCGAAATAGCGCTTGATTCCCGAGAAGATCGCCGCGGCCATCTGATCCTGGTATTTTTCGTCGCGCAGCCTCAGCTCTTCGTCCGGATTGGTGAGAAAAGCGGTTTCCACCAGGATCGAAGGAATGTCCGGCGCCTTGAGCACCGCGAAGCCGGCCTGCTCGACGCTCGCCCTGTGCAGCGTGTTCACGTCTCCGATCTCGTCGAGCACGGCGCGGGCGAGTTTCAGGCTGTCGTTGATGGTTGCGGTCTGCGACAGGTCGATCAGCACCTGCTTGAGCGTCATGTCCTCGACGTCGATGTTCACGCCGCCGATCAGGTCGGCCTCGTTCTCGTGTTTTGCCAGCCAGTTCGCCGCGGCGGAGGTCGCGCCGCTCTCGGACAGCGCGAACACCGAAGAACCGCGTGCATGCGGCTTGATGTAGGCGTCGGCGTGGATGGAGACGAACAGGTCCGCCTGCACCTTGCGCGCCCTCTCGACGCGCTTGGCAAGCGGAACGAAGTAGTCGCCGTCGCGGATCAGGACGCAGCGCATGCCCGGCACCTCGTCGATCAGAGCTTTGATCTTTCTGGCGATCGACAGGGTGACGAACTTCTCGTAGGTGCCGCGGCGGCCTTTCGCGCCGGGGTCTTCACCACCGTGGCCCGCGTCCACTGCAACCGTGACCAGACGCATGACTTCCGGGGCGGGCCGGGCGGGCGATGCGGGGGCGCCCTTCTGCGGCGCCGCGGTCGGTGGGGGGCTGGGCGGCGCCGACGGTTGCCCGCCGGCAGCTCCCCCTTTCCGTTGCAGCAGCGCGACGATGGGATCGAAGGGAACGGTGGGATAGATGTCGAGCACGAGCCGGTGGCCGTAATCGCCGACCGGCTTCAAGGCGAACACCTGCGGGTTGACCGGCTGTTTCAGATCGAGCACCAGCCGCATCATCCCGGGCCTGAAGCGACCGACGCGGATCGCGCCGACGTACGGGTCATCGGGGGATAGCTTCGACGGCAGCGATTCGAACGCCGGCCCTGGATCGACGCCGTCCAGATCCATCACCAGCCGGCTGGGATTCTCGATGGTAAATACGGAATAGCTGAGCGGGGTTGTGCTCTCGATGGTGAGCCGCGTGTACTCCGGCCCCGGCCAGATGCGCGCCGCGCTGACGTGGATTCCGGCAAGCCCCGGCGCGCTTGCCGCTGCGATCCAGGCGGCGACGGCCGCGGTTCCGGCGCGACGCCACCAGTTCGACCGAGTCAGTTTTGCAGCTGCGCCAAACAACTTCGTCCCGCCTCCGTCTCCGCGGTGATCGAAGCGATGCGACCACCGTGGCTTTCGTTCAGCCTGATCCTCAGGTCCGGGCGAGGAAGATGCTCTGCGGCCTTCTCGGGCCATTCCACGACGCACACTGCGGCATCGTCGAATGCCTCCCGAAGCCCTGCATCGATCAAATCGCGCGGATCGCCGAAACGATAAAAATCAAAGTGATATAAGTCTAACTTAGAGAGTTTGTAAAGTTCAACTAGTGTGTAGGTGGGGCTTTTCACGCGCCCCTCATAGCCTAGCCCGCGAAGCAGGCCGCGCGCGAGCGTCGTCTTGCCGCTGCCGAGCTCTCCCTGCAGCGCGATGTACATCCCCGGGGCAAGCGCCTTGGCAAGGCGCTTGCCCAACGCCAGCGTAGCCGATTCATCGGCAAGAAAGATCTCCAGCCCCGGTGCGGCAGTCATCCGCCACCCCTTCGCGCGGGCTTGGCGACCATGCCCTCGCGGGCGAGATCGAGGAACAGCCGTAATACCGGCAACGCATCGTCCCGTCGCCATGCGAGCCGGATCTCGGTGAGCGGGCTCGCCTCCTTGAGCTGCCGGTAGACCACCCCCGTGCGTTGCAGGTTCTGCAACGACTGCGGAATGATGGCGACGCCAAGCTCTGCGGACACCAGGCTGACAATGGTCTGCATCTGCACCGCTTCCTGTTCGACGCGCGGGCTGAACCCCGCGCTGCGGCAGAAGCTCACCACATCGTCGTAGAGCCCGGGCGCCATGTGCCGCGGAAATAGAATGAAGGGCGCGTTCGACAGCGCGGCGAGCGCAATCCTGCCGGCGCGGCGTGCCAGCGGATGGCGCCGGGGCAGCGCCGCGATTAGCGGCTCGCGCAGGATCGGAATCGATTCGAGCGCCGGAGCCGAGATCGGCGGCAGCACCAGGCCGACGTCGATGCGTCCGTTGACGAGGTCCTCGAGCTGGGCGTCGGTGGTCGATTCGCGCAGCGTGAGGTTGACCAGGGGATAGCGGCGCCGGAACTCGCGCAGCAGGTTCGGCAGGACGTTGTAATCGGCGACGCTGATGAAGCCGATCGCGAGTTCGCCGATCTCGCCGCGGCCCGCGCGCCGCGTCATCAGCACCGCCTGATCCAGACGGGAGAGGATCTGCCGCGCCTCCTGAAGCAGCGTGTTGCCCGCCTGGGTGAGCGAGACGTGGCGCTGCGTGCGGTTGAGCAGCGTCACGCCCAGCTCCCGCTCCAGCGCCCGGATCTGCATCGAAAGCGGCGGCTGCGAGATGTGCAGCTTCTCGGCGGCGCGCCCGAAGTGCAGCTCCTCCGCGACGGTCATAAAATAGCGCAGGTGCCGCAGCTCCATTTCATTCGCAGATGCTATTAAAGCGGTACGAATAATATATTAGACGCCGCGCCGAAGGACGGCCAGACTGGCGCCCTCGTGATCTGGCCCGTCGGGCCCGGTAGCATGCACAGGAGGAGAGAGAAAAATGGCGTACAACTGGCGTAGCAGGATCATCACTCAGGGCGTGGCCCGTTCGCCGAATCGCTCGATGCTGCGCGCGGTCGGCTTCAAGGACGGTGATTTCGACAAGCCGATCGTCGGCGTGGCGAACGGCCACTCGACCATGAATCCGTGCAACGCGGGCATCCAGCCGCTGGTGGACCGGGCAATGGCCACGCTCAAGGACGCCGGCGCGATGCCGCAGGTGTTCGGATTTCCCACCGTGACCGACGGGATCGGCATGGGCACCGAGGGCATGAAATACTCGCTGGTGTCGCGCGAGGTGATTGCGGATTCGATCGAAACCGCCGTCAACGGGCAGTTGATGGACGGCGTGCTCGCGGTCGGGGGCTGCGACAAGAACATGCCCGGCAGCATGATGGCGCTGGCGCGCATGAACGTGCCGGGAATCTTCGTCTACGCCGGCACCATCAAACCGGGCAACTGGAAAGGCCAGGCGCTCACCATCGTCAGCCCCTTCGAAGCGGTGGGCGCGTACACCGCCGGGAAGATGTCGAAGGAGGACTACGAAGGCATCGAAAGGAATGCCTGCCCGACGGTGGGCGCGTGCGGCGGCATGTATACCGCCAACACCATGTCTTCTTCTTTCGAGGCGTTGGGCATGAGTCTACTCGGCTCGTCGCAGATGGCTTCACCCGATGCGGAGAAGGCCGACTCGGCCGCGCAGTCGGCACGCGTGCTGGTGGAGGCGATCAAGAAAGGCATCCGCCCGCGCGACGTCATCACGCGCAAATCACTCGAGAACGCGATCTCGCTGGTGATGGCCACCGGCGGCTCCACCAACGCGGTGCTGCACTACCTCGCCATCGCTTCCGCCGCGGAGGTCGAGTGGACCATCGACGACTACGAGCGCATTCGCCGCAAGGTGCCGGTGCTGTGCGATCTGAAGCCTTCGGGGAAGTATGTCGCGACCGACTTCCACCGCGCCGGCGGCGTGCCGCAGGTGCTCAAGATGCTGCTCAGTCACGGCCAGCTGCACGGCGATTGCCTGACCATCACCGGCAAGACCATCGCCGAAGAGCTGAAGGACGTTCCTGACGAGCCTCGCGGGGACCAGGACGTGATCCGCCCATGGAATCAACCGATGTATCCGCACGGGCACCTGGCAATCCTCAAGGGCAACCTCGCCACCGAAGGCTGCGTGGCAAAGATCACGGGCCTGAAGAAGACGTCGATTACCGGCCCGGCGCGCGTCTTCGATTCCGAGCCCGAGGCGATGCAGGCGATCATGGACAAGAAGATCAGGCCGGGCGACGTGATCGTCATCCGCTACGAAGGGCCGAAGGGCGGGCCGGGAATGCAGGAGATGCTCGCGCCGACTTCCGCCCTCATCGGGCAGGGCCTGGGCGAATCGGTCGGTCTGGTCACCGACGGCCGCTTCTCCGGCGGCACCTGGGGCATGGTGGTCGGGCATGTCGCGCCCGAGGCCTTTGTCGGCGGCGGCATCGCGCTGGTGAAAGAAGGCGACTCGATCACCATCGACGCCAACAAGCAGGTGATCCAGCTCAACGTTTCCGACGCGGAGCTGGCGCAGCGCCGCGCCGCATGGAGGCAGCCCAAGCCCAAATACAACCGCGGCCTGTTCGCGAAGTACATCCGTCTGGTGTCCTCCGCTTCCCGCGGGGCGATAACGGACGGCTTCAGCGACTGAGCGTCATCGGGGGGCGCAGGCGGGGGCGTCGAGCGAAAGTCTACTCGGCATGCCGTGCCGCGCCCGGCACCTGGAGCGCCGCCGCGAGTAGAAGCCGGAGATTCCCCTCATCCCGGCTGCGGGGCTGGGCGGGCCGACGTGTCACATCAGGGCCGCGAGCCCTTGCCCCAGCTCTCGTAGCGCTGGCGGGCGAATTCGATGTATTCGGCGAGGAATTTTTCCTGCAATGCGTCGAGGACCGCGTCCGGCACGCCCTGGGTTGCAAGCGATGCGAGCTCGGAACCCTTCAGTGCGACCGGATAGTGCGTGCCGATGTTCTTGATGTCGAGGCCCCGGTCCTCGATTACCTGCGGAAAGCGGGAGTCGCGAATCTGCTTTACCACTTCGTCGGTCGGCGTGCCCGACTTGACCATGTTGACGATCTCGTCCACCGTGATCTGGTGCGCGAAGGGGTTGCCCGGCCAGGAGGGAACCCAGGTCGGCAGGCCCTGTGGACGCGAGAAATCCTCCATTCGTCCGAGGTGGGCCTCCCCCGTCATGCCGTTGCCGCCCTGATCGAGGTTCGACAGGTCGATGGGCTGCGGGTAGCACCAGTCGCAGCCGCCAAGCGACTCTCCGAGCACCCAGAAGCGGGTGAGCAGATCCACTTCGTTGACAAAAGATTGCTGCAGGTGGTCGAGCACCGGCGCGGGTACGCCGCGCTGTGCGAGCTTCGCGAAATCGGAGCCGCGCAGCGCATAGGTCGTCTTCGAATTGCGCACCCGGGAAATCACTTGGTCCGGCGAGACATTGCCGCGCGCGAGCGTGATGACTTCGCCAATCGGCATCGGCTGGCGCGGCTGCAGCATGCTGCATGCACACAGCAGCGCAACCAGCCCGAGCGCCGCGGACAGGCGGCTGCGGCGGAACATTTCGAGCGGTTTGTGCATGGCGCTTCTCCTGTCGGTGCGGATGCGGGAACAACGCGCGAACTCAATACGGGATGACCACCGAAGGGCCGATCCACGGCCGGTAGTAGTAGCAGCCGAAGCAACCGCCCCAGAAAGGATCGCTGTAGCGCATGCGCTCCTGCCAGCGGATGCTGTCCACATAGGCTTGCTGCAGGTAGTCGAGCACCGATTCCGGCACGCCCCGGTCGTGAAGTTTCGCGATTTGCGCGCCGGTGAGCGGATACACGGCGTTCGTTTCCTGCAATTCCTGAATGATCTTCTCGGCCGGTACTCCGTCCCTGCTCATCTGTACGACCTGCTCTAGCGTGGGCGGCTCCCGACCCCGCAGGCCGGCGCAACCGGCGAGTGCAGCGGCCAGCAGCACCAGAAGCACGCGGGCGGCCTGCGCGACGGGCATTGCGGCTGGATGAGTCATTGCGCGAGAAGATAGTTGTCAGACAGGGAAAGTTTTTGGGGGGTCGCCCGGGTGCCGGCTTGACGCAGATCAAGCGCGCCTTTTGTTATCAGCCTAGAGTTTGTGCACCTGTTCAGAAGAGGAAAACCGATGAAGCTCGCAGTGACGCTCCCCGCTAGTGCGCTGACCGTGTTCGTGCTGTGTGCCAGTCCGGTTCAGGCCGACGACCGCGCGCAGACCATTCACGACACCTACTGCCGCAACTGTCACGACACGCAAGTCTATACGCGACAGAACCAGCTCGCGAACGATTTTGCCGCCATTCGTGCGCAAGTCAAGCTCTGGCAGGGCAACGCGGGACTCAAATGAAGCGACGCCGACATCGACGCGGTCGCTGTCGATCTGGCGGCGCGCTATTACAAGGTGCCCTGTCCGGCCTCGTGTTGAAGCGCTCCCGGCCTCAGGCCGGGATGTCCGGCACGAGCTGGCGCTCGAGGAGCGAAATCTGATCCTTGAGCAGCAGCTTGCGGCGCTTCAGCCGCCGGATCTGCAATTCGTCCTGCGTATGGTCCCGTCCCAGCCGCGCAATCACCTCGTCGAGGTCGCGGTGCTCCACTTTGAGCGCCTCGATCTTGCGCCGGATGAGCGCTGCCTCTTCCTCGGTGAGCTCCACCATAATCCCTCCTGGAGGCGCGTCATTTCGCCGTAAGTATAGGATGGCTGCCGGGGGGAGGGACAAGACGGACGGGACCGCCTGCCGATCGACTCGCCCCGGCTTTCCGTCCCGCACCCGGGCGTCGCGCCGTCCGGTGCCGGCCTAGTACCTGTTGTAGATCTCGAGCGCCTTGAGCATCGATTTCTCGCGCTTGATGATCGGAATCATCTTCGATTCCTTGTCGTCGTACTGCTTGAGCAGCTGCACCACGCGCTCGCCCGCCGCCTGCGGTACGACCACGACGCCGTCCGCGTCGGCGACGATGTAGTCGCCGGGATGGACCATCACCCCGCCGCACCGAACCGGAACCTGCTTCGCCACGCTCACCATCCTGCCCACCGACGTGGCGGGACTCACCCGGCGGGACCAGACGGGGAAGCCGATCTGGCGGATCTCCGTGATGTCCCGGACTGCGCCGTCGATCACGGCTGCCTCGAGGCCGCGCACCTTGGCGGTGGTCGCCATCAGGTTTCCCATCGCGGCGATGTCCGGGCCGTCCTCCATGACATAGACGAGCACGCTGCCCGGCTCGGCCTGGTCGAGGATCTCCAACAGGTGATTCTGATACCTGCGCGCATCGTTCCGGAGCACCGGGCGCATCAGGGCAGTTGCCGCCCGGCCGACGATCTTGGTGTCGATGACCGGTTTCATGTCCGAGTCCATCCAGCCGCGCGCGCCGGTGGCTTCGTCCACCGCGTCGGCGATGTTGCCGGTGCTGTTCTCGGGCTTGCGCAGGGCGGCGGTGATCTCTTCCGGCGTGAGCGCGAAGGCGGGTTGCGCAATTGCCAGCGCGGCGATGACGACGGCGATACGAAGCGGCATGGGTTTCTCCTCGAGGGACATGTTGTGGCGATGACCGGAAAAATGGTACACCCTGCTGCAGCCGCTACAGACCTCCCGGATTGGAGCGCGATGAGCCAGCCGCGGCCGCAAGGCATCTATCCCATGCTGTACGCATTTTTCGGCGACGACGGCGCGCTCGACCGTGGCGCGATGCGGCGTCAGATCGAAGCCTGCGTCGCGAGCGGCGCGCACGGCGTGGCGGTGCTCGGGCTTGCCACCGAGGTCGCCAAGCTCACGTCTCGCGAGCGCTATCTGCTCGTGGACTGGGTGGCGCAAGACCTCGGCGGGAGGCTGCCGCTCGCGGTCACTGTCTTCGGCAGCACGGTCGAGGAACAGATCGCTCTCGCACGTCACGCGCGCGCGAATGGAGCGGCATGGGTGATCCTGCAGCCGCCGCGCATCGACGAGGCGGAGGATAGCGAGCTCATGCCTTTCCTCGGCGCGGTGATGGACGGCATCGACATGCCGGTGGCGGTGCAGAACGCGCCGCAGTACCTCGGCATCGGTCTGACCCTGTCCGGGGTTGCGCAGCTCGCGCGAGAACACGCCAACTTCACCATACTCAAAGGCGAAGGTCCGGCGCTACTCATCCGGCGCGTGATCGAACTGACTGCCGGCGCCCTGGCGGTGTTCAACGGTCGCGCCGGACTGGAGTTGACCGACAATCTGAGAGCAGGTTGCGCCGGCGTGATTCCGGCAATCGACTTCGTCGACCGTCAGGCGCGCGTGTTCGATCGGATGCGCGCCGGACGCGAAGACGAAGCGGAAGCACTGTATCGCGAGATCCTGCCGGGCATCGTCTTCGTCATGCAGTCTATCGAGCACCTGATCTGCTACGGCAAGCGCCTCGCCGCGATCCGGCTCGGGATCGGCAGCGTGCACGACCGATTGCCGGCGCTCGCGCCGGAGCCGTTCGGGCTCGCCTGCGCGCAGCGCTATGCCCGCGCGCTCGGGCCGCTTCCCGGATGACGACAAACGCCCGGCGGTCGGGCTGGGTTGCGAACGGCAGGGATCGGCGTGCGGCCTTCGTGGCAGCGGAGTTCGTTGCGGCGCCTGGATTCCAGCCGGCCGGCCCGCCCGAAGATGCGCGATCAGGACGACGCCGTGCGGTACTGCCGGTAATAGGTGAGCACGCGCGGCACGTAGCTCATCGTCTCCTGGTAGGGAGGAATGCGCATGCCGGCGCGGATGACTGCATCCTCGCCGGCGTTATACGCGGCCAGCGCGAGCTGGAGGTCATTGTTGAACAGCTTGATCAGATCGCGCAGGTAGCGCGCTCCGGCAGAAATGTTTTGCGCCGGGTCGAGCAGATTCTTCGCGCCGTAGCGGCGCGCCGTCTCCGGCATGAGCTGCATGAGCCCGGTCGCGCCGCGGGTGGAGCGCGCGAACGGGTTATAGCCCGACTCTGCGGAGATCACCGCATGGATAAGAGCCGGATCGAGTCGGTTGGCCTTGGCCGCGGCGCGAATATGGCGCTCATAGCGCTTGCGTTCCTGCAGCGCGTAGTAGCGTACTTCGGCGGAGAGCGTCCTGCTCACCACCGCCGATGCGTCGGGCAGCTTGCGGTAGATCTTGAAGCGGCTGTCCTGGGGCACGTTCGTGTAATAAACGTGCCCGTCGCCGTCTACGTAACGGTAAATATCGGCTGTGGCAGGCGCTGCCGTGAGAGCACCGGCGAACAGGACTAGGCAGGCCGCCTGGGAGCGCATTCCAAGTAGTTCCCGGCAAGGTTGGCGTTAACGAGTTGATTCTAAGCAAGCTTCAGGCCGAGGTCACGGGCATGCGCTGCGCAGCGTCTGCGCCGCCGTTCCTGCAAACGAGCCTAGCGGCGAACGGGTCGCGGCGGCACCGCCTCGTACCAAATCCGCGGCGTCGGAAGTTTCGACACGAGAAGCCCGGGGATGCGTCCTCGTTGCGGTGCCTTGGCCGCCGCTCCCGCAAGCGGGCCTAACGGCGAACGGGTCGCGGCGGCACCACCACCGTAGCGAGGGCGAGGATGACCAGCACCAGCGCAGCGTATTCCTCCCAGCCCGGCCGCTCGCCCAGCACCAGCATGCCGCTGAACACCCCGACCACCGGGATCATCAGCGTCGACAGGGAGGCGACGCCTGCCGGCGCGCCCTTGGCGATCTGGAACCACGCCCAGTGGCAGATCACGAAGCCCACGATCATGTTGTAGCCGAGGCCGATCGCGGGCTTGAGGGTCAGGGGACGCCATGTTCCCCAGTCCACGCCGAGCGCGCCCACCATGATCGGCGCTCCGCCGAGCAGCAGCTGCCAGGCGGTGAAAGAGGTCGTCGGCAGGCTGATCGGAAATCGCTTCATCAACACCGTACCTACCGCCCAGGACAGCGCAGCAGACACGACGAACAGCGCGCCCGCCGGCGAGGACCGACTGCCGACAAACTCGCCGCCGATCAGCAGTCCCATCCCGCCCATACCCAGCGTCAGACCGAGAAGCCTGCGCACGGTAATGCGCTCGTGCAGGAACAGCGCGCTCAGCAGCACCACCCACAGCGGCATGGTGTAGGCGAGGATCGCGCTGCGGCCGGACGGAAGCAGATGCACGCCGTAAGCGATGAAGATGTTCCACAGCGTGACGTTGAAAAAAGCGGTGAGCAACATTCCGGGCCACTGGCCCTCGGGAACCGCGATGCGCAGGCCGCTCAAGCGCGCGATCAGGAACATCCCGACGGCGCCCGCGGCGACGCACAGCGCACGGAACGTCCATACCGGCACCCCGGTCAGCGCCATCTTGATCATCGGCCAGTTCAGGCCCCAGCCCAAGGTGAGCAGGGCGAGCGTTGCCCACATCGAACGGGGCAGGGTGTGCGGGGCGGTCATGCCGGCGAATCTGTGCTCGGTGGCGATCAGGGTGCCGCGGCTCGGCACAATCCGCACGCAGCGCGGCAACGCGGCGCCGCGCAGTATACAGTCCGCGTTCGTCTCAGGCGCCGCGCCCGGGCGAACCGTCGCTCGCCGGACGCGCGGCCGCACGCACTCGCTGGCGCGTGCGGGATGCGCGCGGTAGCATTCGCGCCCATGGCGCTTGTGAACCCGATTTGGAGGTTTTTGCTGTTCTGGGGCGTGAACGCGTTGTCGTTATGGGTGGCCGACGAGATTTTTTCCGGCATCGCGTTCGAGTCGAAGTCTTCGCTGTTCGTCTCCGCACTGCTGCTCGGCATGGTCAACACTTTCGTCAAGCCGATTCTTCTGGTCCTGACGTTGCCGATCACGGTGGTGACCCTCGGACTGTTCCTTCTGATCCTCAATGCTTCGATGCTGATGCTGGTTGCCCGGATGGTGCCCGGTTTCCACCTTGAAGGTTTCTGGTCCGGTGCGCTGGTGGCGTTGTTCGTGTCGGTATTTTCCTATGCCGTCAACCGGGCGCTGGGCGTGGACTTGGTCGTGATCCGGCGCATCCGATGAGCGATGGGCGCAATCGGCCGCCTGCCACGGCTGCGGCGGCTCTGCGCACTTCGCGGCGGGGCGCGCACCAGTTACGCTAAGCTAGACGGACTGCAGACGGGGAGGAAGGGAACGTGAACACGCGGAACATCGTCGCGATGCTGGTCGTTCTGGGGTTGGCACTGCCGGCGGCGGCGCAAAGCTGGACGCCGCCTTCGCCCGCCGAGCGCTGCCCGTCCAAGTGGGGTGCGGGCGATGAGCGCGGCGCGGCGAACATGATGGGCCCGCAGTCGGTACTGAAGGCGGCCCGCTACATCAGGACCGGGGAGGTGATCGAGCTGGGGTGGACGCTGTCGATGGACATGCCGATGTTCGGCACGCGCCGCTTCGACGTCCATACCAAGCGCACCGGCGGGCCGATGGGCAGCAACAGGCGCTACACCAACGAAGAGCTGGTGGTGAGCGAGATCGGCCAGGTCGGCACGCAGATGGACATGTTTTCGCACCAGAGCATCGACAACCGCCATTACAACTGTTTCCTCACCGACGAGATCGCCACTCGCAATGGCTTCGCGAAGCTCGGCATCGAGAAGATCGGCGCGCTGATGACACGCGGGGTGCTGATCGACGTGGCTGCACTGAAAGGCGCGGACACGCTGCCGATCGACTACGAAATCACGCCGGACGATCTACAGTCGGCGCTCAGGCGGGAAGGCACATCGATCGAGCGCGGCGACGTGGTTCTGATCCACACCGGCTGGGGCAGGCTGTGGAACAGGGACAACGCCGCGTATGCGAAGGGCTGCCCGGGCATCGGCGTGGCGGCCGCGCAGTGGCTGGCGAAGCAGGACGTGATGGCAATCGGGGCCGATAACTGGCCGGTCGAGGTCGCGCCGAACCCGGACAAGAACCTGTCGCTGCCGGTGCACCAGATCGCGCTCGCGGTGAACGGCATTTTTCTCCTGGAGAACATGAAGCTCGACGAGCTCGCGGCAAAGAAAGCCTACGAATTTGCATTCATCGTGCAGCCGCTCAAGATCAAGGGCGGCACCGGTTCCACTATTGCGCCCATCGCGGTGCGTTAGAAACGGTATGACGAGCGGCCAGCATCGGTCGGAGCCCTTTCCCGCCCGGCGCGGGCGCCACCAAGAGACGGGCGCGCGGCCATCTCCAGGTGACGACTCAGGAGGCGACGTGCAACCGAGCAGGGCGATCTCCCGGCCTGCAACGTCCTCCCGGCGCGGAGGATGATGCGTTGATGGCGCGTGTTTCCGCGTAACCGCATTCCGTCACCGGGGGAACGATGCCGCGGAACGGTGCGCATCGCCGCCCTGCTTTTGCCGCTGCTCTGCGCCGCGGGATGCGCGACCTTCCGCAGCTACGATTCGGAGCTGACCCGCACGGTCAATCTCGCCGAGGTCGGCCAGGTGCAGTCCGCGCTGGACACCTTGGACAAGAACAACAGGCTTGGCAGCAAGGATCTCCTGTATTACCTGGAGAAAGGCGAGCTGCTGCGCCTCGAAGGGCAGTACGAGAACAGCCAGACGGCGTGGTTCAAGGCCGACGCCCATGTGCAGAAATGGGAGGACGAGGTGAGATTGAGCCCGGACCGGCTCCTCGCCGATGTCGGATCCTTTCTGCTCAACGACAGATTGCGTCCTTACGAAGGCGCGGACTTCGAAAAGGTGATGCTGACCACCCGCATGGCGCTCAACCATGTCGCGCTCGGGGAATGGGACAACGCACGGGTGGCGATCAAGCGCACCCACGAGCGCGAAGCGGTGATCGCGGAGTTCCGCGACAAGGAAGTCTACGAGGTCGAGCAGCAGGCGCGGAAACGGGGAATCAAGCCGAGCTTCAAGGAGTTGAACGGCTACCCGGTCGAAACCATCGACAGCCCGGAAGTCAACGCTCTCAAGAACGGTTACCAGAGCGCGTTCAGCCACTATCTCGCCGGCTTTGTCTACGAGGCGCTGGGCGAGCCCAGCCTCGCCGCGGCGGGCTATCGGCTGGCGATCGAGCTGCATCCGGGCGTCCCCCTGCTCGAGAAGTCGCTCGAAGGTCTGGACGCTCGAGTCGCCGACCTCAGCTCGGACCGCACCGAGCTGCTGGTGGTGATCGAAAGCGGCTTCGCGCCGGGCCGTGTGTCGCGCAAGTTCACGCTGCCGTTCCCCACTTACCACGGGCTGGTGCTGCTGCCGATCTCCGTGCCGGTGCTCCGCGAGGCGAACCCGGTGCCCAGGATCGAGGCGATCGATTTGGACGGGGTATCGGGCGGGGAGGTGCCCATGCTCACCAGCCTGGACCTGATGGCGCGGCGCGAGCTGCGCGACGAAATGCCGGGGATCCTGCTGCGGACCATCGGGCGCGCCATCTCGCGAGGCGTGCTGCAGTATGAAACCCAGCGGCGCGCGGACAACCGCGCCGATGTAGGCTCCGCACTGGTCAGCGCGTTGACCATGATCGGCAGCGTGGTTGTCGAGCAGGCCGACGAGCGAAGCTGGCGGACCCTGCCGGCGGAGATCGCGGTGGCGCGGGTCTCGGTCGCGCCGGGCAGACACAAGCTCGCGCTGCGGACCGCAAGCGGCCAGCATGACTTCGAGGTCAACGTCGGTGGGCGCTACGCGTTGGTGTGCGTTCGCCTGGTCGGTTCCCGCGCGTTTCTGCTCGCACCGGAAGGCGCGGCGAGCGATCTGCCCACTGCGCAAGGCGCTGCTGCAACGGCGCGTGTTGGGCTAAGATGATCACATCCGGAACAGGCGGAGGCGCGTATGAGAACGATGGCGGTGGTGTGTGCGGCGGCGATGGGACTGGTCCTGGTCGGGTGCAAGAGCGCCGGCCCGCGCCCGCCGTCGGAGTCCTGCCCCGGCTGGGAGCAGGCCGGCTCGACCAAGGCGCTGGTCAAGAAGAAGGTGCAGATGATCGGCGATCCCGAGGTGGACGTCAGAGAGATGCGATGCGTGATGGCCGACGGCCTGCTGCGCATCGACGTCGACATCGAGAATGACAAGTCGCGCAACCAGCCGATCGAATACCGCTTCGACTGGTACGAGCCGAACGGCATGAGCGCCGGCACCGAAGAGCCATGGAAGCCGGTCATGCTCTATCCGGACGAGAAGCGCACCATCCACACGGTGGCGCCTTCGATCCAGGCGCAGGATTTCAGGCTGGTGATCAAGCGCTAGGGGCGCTCGACTTAGGAGGCAGTCATGATTCGGTCATTCGGTTGGAAGACCTTCGCGGCGGCGCTCGCCGTGGCCGCCGCGCTGGCGGGATGCAGCAAGGAAGTGCGCTACGGCGACGCCAAGGAAGTGGAGACGGTGACCACGCAGTTCGGCTCCACCGACCTGCAGCTCATTGCCGAGACGATGACGCGCTCGCTGCTGCAGTCGGCGGTGATCGCCAACGGCAACCAGCCGATCGTCACGGTGCAGGAGGTCAAGAACAAGACCAGCGAGTACATCGACACCCGCGCCATAACCGATTCGATCCGCGCGCAGCTGTCGAAGAGCGGCCGGGTGCGCTTCGCCGTGGACGAGGCCGACATGGCCCAGCAGATCAGCGAGCTGCAGCGCCAGCAGAGCGAGTACTACAACAAGAAACAAACGGCCGAGATCGGGCGCATGGTCGGCGCCGGTTACCGGCTGGAAGGCAACATCGTCTCCATCGTCAAGGAGAACAAAAAGGTCAAGGACGTCTACTACAAGTTCAACCTTCAGCTCTGGAATGTGGAAAACGGCCTGATGGAATGGTCCGACGAGAAGGAGATCCGCAAGACCGAGAGTTGACGCGGTCGCAGCTTTGCCTGCGCAAGGGCCGCTCTTCGGGCGGCCCTCTTGCTGTCCGACCGCAGTGCGTAGTGGTGCTCGCGACGGCGTCGTCGCGACACGGGCCGCATGATCCGGCACCGCGGCAGGGCCGAAGAACTGTTTGCGAGGAGGAGAGCGAGAAAATGACACCATCGGCAGCGGTGCGCGCGCCGGCCGCGGCGGCGGCGCGGATGAATCTGATCGGAGGAAAATGGCAGCCGGCTTCCGGCGGCGGCACGCTGGACGTGGTGAGTCCTAGCGACGGCCTGGAGTTCGCCCGCATCGCACGCGGCACGGCGATGGATGTCGATGCAGCGGTACAGACCGCGCGCAAGGCTTTCGACGAAGGCGCGTGGGGGCGGATGCCGGCGGTGGAGCGCGGCCGGTTGTTGACCAGGCTGGCGCAGAAAATTCTGGATCACTTCGACGCGCTCGCCGAGCTAGAAGCGCGCGACACCGGCAAGCCGATGAAGCAGGCGCGCGCCGACATCACCGCCGCCGCGCGCTATTTCGAATACTACGGCGGCGCGGCGGACAAGGTGCACGGCGACACCGTGCCTTTCCTCGATGGATACCTGGTGACGATCCTGCGCGAGCCGCACGGCGTGACCGGCCATATCATTCCCTGGAACTACCCGGCGCAGATGTTCGGGCGCAGCCTTGCTCCCGCGCTGGCGATGGGCAACGCCTGCGTGATGAAGCCCGCCGAGGATGCGTGCATGACGCCGTTGAGACTGGCCGAGCTGGCGCTGGAGGCGGGCTTTCCGGAAGGCTCGATCAATGTCGTCACTGGGCTGGGCGAAGAGGCGGGCGCCGCGCTCGCCTCCCATCCCGACATCAACTTTCTATCCTTTACCGGTTCGCCGGAAGTCGGCACGCTGGTGCAGCAGGCGGCGGCGCAGAACCACATCGGCTGCGTGCTCGAATTGGGCGGCAAGTCGCCGCAGATCGTGTTCGAGGACGCCGACTTCGACGCCGCGGTCCCGGTGGTAGTGAACGCCATCGTGCAGAACGGCGGCCAGACCTGCTCGGCGGGCTCTCGCGTGCTGATACGGCGCGCGGCATACGACCGGTTCGTCTCCCGCATCGCGGAGCGCTTCGCTCGGCTCAGAGTCGGCAGCCACGCCATGGATCTGGATTGCGGGCCGCTGATTTCGGCGGCGCAGAAGAAGCGGGTCGAGGGTTACGTCCGGCAGGCGAAAAACGAAGGCGTCGAGGTGCTCGCGGAAGGCAGAGTCGCGGACGGCGTTCCGGCGGGCGGCTACTACGTCGCGCCGGTCCTGTTCGGTCCGGTGCCGCGCGCAAACCGGCTCGCCTGCGAGGAAGTGTTCGGCCCGGTGCTATCGGTGATCCCGTTCGAGGACGAGGCGGATGCGATCCGGCTCGCCAACGCCACCGACTACGGCTTGGTGGCGGGCGTCTGGACCCGCGACGGCGCACGCCAGATGCGGGTGGCGAAGGCAATGCGCTGCGGCCAGGTGTTCGTCAACGGCTACGGCGCCGGGGGCGGCATCGAGCTTCCGTTCGGCGGCGTGAAGAAGAGCGGGCACGGCCGGGAGAAGGGATTTCAGGCGCTGCTCGAGTTTTCCGTCACCAAGACGATCGTCTTCAAGCACGGTTGAAGGGGCGCAGCCACAGAGCCGAGTAGGGGAACAAGGGAAATCTAAAGACAACGATTCACCACCAAGACGCCAAGAAAACCGCACAATTCCCGCCTCGCAGTTCTTGCTGCCTTCGTGCCTTGGCGGTCGCTGCGTTGTTCGGTTTTTCTCGCGTTTCCGTGGCGGGTACGCAGTGGCCTATCGCGCGGCAGAGCTTGGAGCGAGCGTGCTGCGCAGCCAGTCGCCCAGACTGTTGGCATCCATCGCGCCGGACCGGCGCGCGACTTCGCGGCCGCCATGGAACACGATCAACGTCGGAATGCTGCGGATGCCGAAGCGCGCCGCGGTCCGCGGATTTTCGTCGGTGTTGAGCTTGGCGAAGCGCAAGTCGGGCTCCGTGCGGGACGCCGCGCGTTCGAAGTGCGGTGCCATCATGCGGCAGGGACCGCACCAGGGGGCCCAGAAGTCCACTATGACCGGGATACTGGAACGCTCGACCTGGGCCGCGAAATTCGCGTCGCTCAGCGCGACCGGTTTGCCGGTAAACAAAGACTGACTGCACTTGCCGCACCTGGGCGCATCCGCGAGGCGCGCACCGGGGACCCGGTTGACTGCGTCGCAGTGCGGACAGACGATGTGGTATTGAATGTCCATGATCGGCCTTGCGGGCTGTTTTGCGCTAAATAAGGGCGGCGGCCGGAAAATGCAAGGCCGGTCGTTGCCGACCGAGGAACACATGACGCAGGCGCAGGCAGCGCCGATTCCCTGCTTTGCCGACGTGTTGCGCGCCCGCGCGCGCATCGCGCCGCACCTGCGGCCCACGCCGCTGTACCGCTACGCGCCGCTCGACGCGTTGCTCGGCACCGAGGTCTGGGTGAAGCACGAGAATTATCAGCCGGTCGGCGCCTTCAAGGTGCGCGGCGGCGTCAATCTCATCTCTTCACTGGCCGGGGACGAGAAGCGGCGCGGCGTGGTGACGGCGAGCACCGGCAATCACGGCCAATCCATCGCCTATGCCGCGCGTCTGTTCGGCGTGAAGGCGCACATCTGCGTGCCGCGGCACGCCAATCCCGGCAAGGTCGCAGCGATCCGCGGCATGGGCGCCGAGATCGTCGAGCACGGTGTGCGTTTCGACGATGCCGCCCGCCACGCGCAGCGGCTCGGGCGCGAGAACGGCTATCGCTTCATCCACTCCGCGAACGAACCGCTGCTGATCGCCGGCGTTGCGACGCAGACCCTCGAGATGCTCGAAGAGCGCCCGGATCTGGACACGCTGATCGTGCCGGTGGGCCTGGGCAGCGGCGCCGCGGGCGCGTGCATCGTTGCGCACGCCGTCGACCCGCGCATCCGCGTGATCGCGGCCCAAGCGGCTGCTTCTCCGGCGGTGCACGACTCCTGGGTGAGCGGACGGGCGGAAGTGCGGCCCAACGACACCTTCGCCGAGGGGCTCGCCACCGGGGAGGCGGCGCAGATGACGCTCGAGATCCTGCGCGCGCACCTGCACGACTTCTTGCTCGTATCGGAGGAGGAAATCCTTCAGGGCATGGCGTGGTGGATCGAGCGCTGCCACACCCTTGCCGAGTCCGCCGCCGGTGCGGTGCTTGCCGGAGCCTACCGCCTGGGCGCCGCGCTCAAGGGCCGCACGGTGGGCGTGGTCTGCTGCGGCGGCAACACCTCGATCGAACATCTCAGGCGCGCGCTCGACCACGCGCGCTGATCAGGCGCTGCGCGTCAACGACTTGGTGACAGTGGCGGCGGCCGCCAGCAGCTCGCCGGCGGCGGATATCCGCCACGCGTCGCAGCGGATGAATGCGACGTTGCCGCCGCGCCTGACCACTTCCGCGCGCAGCTCGACTTCCTCGCCTTTCGGCACCGGCCGCATCACCGAGACATGCAGGTCGTGGGTCGCGGCAAACTCCTCCGGCCTGAGCACGGTGACGAGGGCGAGGAAACTCACCGCGTCCATCAGGCCGTAGAGCAGGCCGGCGTGCAGCATGCCGCCCATGTTGAGCGCATTGCCGTCCACCGGAAAACGCGCCACCGCCCGGCCCGGCTCCTGGCGCAGCAGCCGCAGGCCGGCGAAGCGATGCAAGGGGTGGTTGAGCACGAATTCGTTGACGCGCTGAATCTCGGCGGGCGTGTTGCCTGCGGCCTGCGCATTCGCGGTGGTCATTCCCGAACGTCCTGTTGCATCGAAAGCATGGATTCTAGGACGCCGGATGCCGTTTCGCACCCGCGGGGCTAGAATCCGCATCATGGGTCGCCAGGGCGACGCTTTCGGGAGGAGAAACGAGATGCAGAAATACCTGATGCACATCGGCGGCGAGTGGGTGGCGCCGTCTTCCGGCGAATGGTTCGAGAGCTACAACCCGTTCACCGGCGAGCCGTGGGCGATGATTCCGCGCGGCAATGCGCAGGACGCCGACCAGGCGGTGCGCACCGCCCACGCGGCATTCAGCGAGGGTCCGTGGCCGCAGATGACGCCGACGCAGCGCGGCGCGGCTCTGCGCAAGCTGGGCGACCTGGTGGCGCAGAACGCGCAGCGCCTCGCCGAGGTCGAGGTGCGCGACAACGGCAAGCTGATCGCCGAGATGTCCGCCCAGCTCAACTACTGCCCGCAGTGGTACTACTATTTCGGTGGCCTGGCGGACAAGATCCAGGGCGCGGTGATTCCGCTGGACAAGAAAGGCTACTTCAATTTCACCCGCTACGAGCCGCTCGGTGTCGTGGCGGCGATCACGCCCTGGAACTCGCCGCTGCTGCTCACGGCATGGAAGCTCGCGCCGGCGCTGGCGGCCGGGAACACGGTGGTGCTCAAGCCCTCCGAGTTCACTTCCACCTCCGCACTGGAATTCGTGAAGCTCGTCGAGCAGGCGGGGTTCCCCGCCGGCGTGGTCAACGTCGTCACTGGCTACGGCAAGGAAGTCGGCATGGCGCTGGTGGAACATCCGCTGACCCGGAAAATCGCCTTCACCGGCTCGGACGCCACCGGACGGATCATCAACGAGGCCGCCGCCCGCCAGTTCAAGAAAGTGAATCTCGAGCTGGGCGGCAAATCGCCCAACATCGTTTTCGAGGACGCGGATCTGGACGACGCGGTCAACGGCGCGGTGTCCGGCATCTTTGCCGCGACCGGACAGACGTGTATCGCGGGCTCGCGGCTGCTCCTGCAGGAGTCGATCCACGACAAGTTCGTGGAGCGGCTGCTGGCGCTTGCCCGGACCGCGAAGATGGGCAACCCGATGAGCATGGAAACCCAGGTCGGTCCGGTGACCACCCAGCCGCAGTACCAGAAGGTGCTGTCCTACATCGACGTCGCGAAGAGCGAAGGCGCGAAGCTGCGCCTGGGCGGCGGCCCGGCGAAACGGCCGGAGTGCGGCACCGGCTGGTTCGTCGAGCCGACCATTTTCACCGGCGTGGACAACAGGATGCGCATCGCACAGGAGGAAGTGTTCGGCCCGGTGCTGTCGGTCATCCCCTTCAAGGACGAGGAGGACGCGGTTCGCATTGCCAACGACGTGCGCTTCGGTCTCGGCGCCGGCGTGTGGACGCGCGACGTCGGTCGCGCGATCCGCATGTCGGAGCGCATCCAGTCCGGCACCGTGTGGGTCAACACCTATCGCGCAGTGAGCTTCATGTCTCCCTTTGGCGGCTACAAGGACTCGGGAGTGGGCCGGGAGAATGGCCAGACGGCGATCTACGAATACCTGCAAATGAAGAGCGTGTGGATCAACACCGGGGTGAAGACCGCGAATCCGTTCGTGATGCGCTGAGCCGGTGAGCCACGCGACTCGCCGCTCCGGGCGCCGGGGAGGAGTCCGGCGACGCAATGAGCGCTCGCCGTGCGGGCAGGAGCCGGGCGGAATAGTCGCCGCGGCGCGTGCGCCCTAGCCGTTCGTCGGTGCCGCTTCCCTGCGCACGCCAATCTCTCGCCCATGCAGCACGACTTCATAGGTGCCGGGATCGGGCGCGAGAAACTGTTCGGTGCGCTTGCGCACCGAGAGGCCGCGCGCGGTGTAGGCCGCCGCGTGCTCCCACAGGTGATCGACGACCGTCTCCTCGATCGAGCCCGTGACGAGGTTCACGCGCTGCGCGCCGACGATCGCAAGCGGGACCACGCGCTGGAAGCCCGCCAGTTCGTGATCGACCTGCAGATATTCGAAACCGAGCTGCGAGCCGACGAGCGGAATCGCCTGACCGTTGACCTCCGCCCGCTGGCCCTCCACCGTGACGCGGGCGAGCACCGCTTCTTCGACCGGGCGCGACGCGCCGGCGAGCGTGAGCAGAGCGGCAAGCGCGCCGATCATGACGAGCGCGAACACCGCGTCGCGTCCCCGCGCCAGCAGTCCGCCGCCGCCGAAGCCGATGACGCGGCCGGCGAGCCAGCCGAAACCCGCCCAGGCGATCATCGCCAGCCCCGCGAACAGCCGTTCGAGATTGCCCTGCGGGTTCCACACGCCGCTTTTCAGCGCGCAGGCGATGGTGAGGGCGGCGAACGCGGCGACGCACAGCCCGGTCAGCGTCCAGCGGATCGGGCGCAGCCAGCGCGGTTCGCCCTCGGGCGCGAGCGCATTGCGCAGCCGCACGAACCACGGCAGGCCCAGCGATTTGGCGCAATGCTCGCAAGAACCGCCGAGCACGATCGTGTCCCGCTTGCAGGTGGGGCATTGCATCACCCAATAGCGTTCCAGTCCGACGGCCGCCGCGCGCATCTCGATCGCGATACGCATCGCCGGCGCGGCGATCACGTAGATCAGCATGGCGGCGCCGATCACGAAGGCAAGCGGGGCGGCAAGAGACAGGGAAGGACCGAGAGACTTGTCGATGGTTTGCAGCAGCAGCGCGAGCACGGGGCTGCACCTCCACCAGTGATTTCCTCAGCAAGAATAGCATGCACGGGGCGCCGTGCTCGCCCGTGGCCGCAGATGTCGGGTTCCGGCGACAGCTGCCGTGCCCTACAATGCGCGGCTCCGATGGGTATGTCTGCGTCACCGGGCTTTTCGGCGCATCGACGGACGTCGCCGGGACGCCCGCCGGCGCGAGGAATGCAATACGTAAAAGCGAATGAATCTGCCGATCCTGAAACTGCTCGGCGCCGCGGTCATGCTGACCTGGGAGCGCCGCTACGTCCTGCTGCGCGCGCTGTGGCTGCCGCTTTCGCTCGGCATCGCGCTGTCGCTCGCCGGCAATCGCTGGGGCCCGCAGTCGCCGGAGGAGCCCGGCGCGGTACTGTGGGCGCTGCCGCTGTTCGTCCTGGTGGTGATGCTAGCGGTGCGCAGTTATCGGGTGTTTCTTCTCGGCGATGCGGCAGTACGCGACGCGCTGCCGATCTCCTGGTCGTTGCGCGAGACCCGTTTCATGCTCGCGATGCTGTCGGTGAGTTTCGGGTTCGCACTGGCCGCCTTTCTGACCGGCGCGCTGCTCGCGGTCGTGTGGCCGGGTGCGCGGGAAGTCGCGCAGGGACCGGTGGCCGGACTGATCATCCTTCCCGCGGCCTATGTCACGAGCCGGTTGTTGCCGGTCTTTCCGCTGCTTTCCGTGGCGGAAGGGCGCAGCGTCATGCAGGGGCTGCGGCTGGCCTGGGGCGCCTCGCGCGACAACGGATTTCGCATCCTGGTGCTGTGCGTGCTGATTCCCGGCGCGGCCGGCTGGTTGATCGCCGCTCTCGACGCGCTGCCATTGCCCGGAATGGATGTCCTGAGCACGGTGCTGGTCTGGCTGCTGCTGCCGGCCGAGCTGTCGATCCTCGCGCTCGTGTACGACACGCTGACCCGATCCACGACGCGACGCGCGTAAGGGCCGGGCAACCGGAAAGGGGCGGCCGTTCCGGTCGCTCCTTTCAACGCCGGTGCACTACGCGCGCAGGGTTCGGATTTCGGCGAGTTTCGGGACGCGATGCGGCAGAACGTCCTTCAGTTTCACTCGCGCTTCGCGCAGCAGCTCTTCGGTGGTCGTCCAGTCGATGCAGGCGTCGGTGACGGAAACCCCGTACCTGAGCTGGCTGAGATCCGCCGGGATCGACTGGTTGCCGGCGTGGAGGTTGCTCTCCAGCATCACGCCGACGAGGGACTTGTTGCCCTCCATGATCTGATGCACGCAGTCGTTCATCACCAGCGGCTGGAGGTTGTAGTCCTTGTTCGAGTTCGCGTGGCTGCAGTCCACCACGATGTTGGCGGGAAGCCCGTTCTTGTTCAGTTCCTTTTCCATCAGCGCGACGGTGACGGAGTCGTAGTTCGGCCCTTTCGATCCGCCGCGCAGGACGATGTGGCCGTACGCGTTGCCCTTGGTGCGGATCACCGACACCTGGCCGCGCTGGTCGATGCCGAGGAAGCTGTGCGGCTTGGAAACGGAATGCAGCGCGTTGATCGCCACGGTGAGCCCGCCGTCGGTGCCGTTCTTGAAGCCGACCGGCGTCGACAGGCCGCTCGCCATTTCGCGATGCGTCTGGGACTCGGTGGTGCGCGCGCCGATCGCGCTCCACGTCACCAGATCGCCGAGATACTGCGGACTGATCGGGTCGAGCGCCTCGGTGCCGGCCGGCAGCCCCAGCTCGTTGATGTCGAGCAGCAGCCGGCGCGCGATCTGCAGGCCCGCTTCGATGTCGAAGGAGTCGTTCATGTGCGGATCGTTGATCAGCCCTTTCCAGCCGGTGGTGGTGCGCGGTTTCTCGAAGTACACCCGCATCACGACGAACAGCGTGTCCGCGACTTCGTCCGCGAGCTTCCTTAGCCGGCGCGCGTAATCCATCGCCGCGACCGGGTCGTGGATCGAGCAGGGGCCGACGACCACCATCAGGCGATGGTTCCTGCGGTCGAGAATGCGCTCGAGACCGTGCCGGCCGGCGAGAACAGTCCGCTCCGCGCGATCGGTGAGCGGCAGCCTGCGCTTGATCTCCTCCGGCGTGGCGAGCACGTCCTGCGCCACGACGTTGACGTTGTATACGAGCTTCTCGTCCATGTTTTTCTGCCCCGCGAGATGAACGAGGCCGCCTCGGCGGCGGCCTCGAGACCCCATTGTACGGAAAGCCGGCGGTGACTCAAGCCCCTCTGCGGAATAGGAAAATACCCGGGCGGCGAATCCGGGGCAGCGGGACGGCGCGGCCGAAAAACAAAAAAGGGCGGCCGCGCCGCCCTTGCCGGCAAGGAATGCTCGCTCAGAAGGAACGCGTGACCATTGCGCCGATGCCGTAGTCCGGGCTGCCGTCGGCCAGGCCGAGCACGCCGTAGAGCTGCGCCTTCCACAACGGGCTCAGCTTCTGCGTGTAGAAGGCGGTTACCTCGCTCATGGGAGGGCCGCCGTCGACAACCGCCTGCTGGCCGAACCACATCAGCCCGACGCTGCGGATGTCGTCCAGCTTGTAGCTGCCGCCGAACTGCGCGAAGAACACATTGTTCAGCGGAATCCCCGGCGGGCTGCCGAGAATCTTGTAGCCCAAGGTGACGAACGGGGTGAAGCGATCGATGGTGCGGTAGGCGTCGACTTCGAGGTAGATGTCGTCCTCGCCGGTGCCGAGGCCCTTGTCGCGATCCGCGGTGCCGAATTTGTACTTCGCGGTCAGGTCCAGCGCGCGGCCATCCGGACTGGAGAATGCGTTGTAGGTCGCCGCGGCGATGATGTCGCCGAGACCCGATTCATCGCGAGTCGCCGTGTTGGACGTCAAGCGCCTGCCGTTGGCGCGTACCGGACCGATGTCGCGGACCACGTCCCCCGGCCCGTTGACGTCGATCCATGGCACCGTCAGACCGAACGTCCACGGCCCGGTTTCGTACTTGCCGGTGACGGGAATGTACGTGATCGTCGTGTCCTGCGACTCGCCATAGCTGCCGGTGGAGTAGTCGAAGCCGGTGGTCAGGCTGAGCTTGTCGTCGTCCGCCGCGCACGCCCCGCGCGTCGCGAGCGCGGCGAGCGGCAACAGAAAGCGCAGAATCGATCTCATCCTCCGCATTGCGTTCCCCTTCCGCGCCTATGGCAGGAGGCTCAGCCCTTGCCCGGACGTTCCGGGCGGTCCGGGCGCTGCGGCCGGTCGGGCTTGTCCGGACGTTCCGGCCGGTCGGCTTTGTCGGGCCGATCCGCCCTGGCTGCGCGCTCGGCTCGTTCATGACGCACGGCGGTGGTCAGCCGCTCGTTGCCGGAACGGATCTGCGCGATCACCAGACCGAGATTCAGGTTGAGCGACTTCGCGATCCTGCCCCAGCCCATCCCCGATGCACGATCCGTGAGAATCGTGTTCATGGCGGTGGCCAGTTGCTGCGCGGTCGCAGAGCCGGTGCCTTGGCCGGTTGCGGAGGCCTGGGTCAGCGCCAGGATGATGAAAATTTCGCCGTACCCCATCTTTCCCTTTTGCGCGGGCGGGGTCAGCGTCGCGGTGCTGCCGGAGCTATCGGTGACGGTAAGGGTCGTCGAACCTCCGCGCAGGCCGTTGATGAGCGCCGATGTGCCCGTGCCGTAGGTGGACGAGAAATCATTCGACAGGCGATCGACGACCACCGTCTGCGAGTCGGAAGACGCCGCGATCCGGTCGGTGCGGCTGCCTTCGTTGGTGAGCGTCGAGTCATCATCCGCCGCGTGCGCCAGGGAAATGCCGAGACCTGCCGCGCCGGCGATCAGAAGCATCCTGAGGGACTTCGACATCGTTGCCTCCTTTGTATCGAGTTTCGGATTGTCGACGACCTGACAACGCCCCTACGTGCCGGCCGTTGACCCGGACAGGCTACCTCCTGTCTGCCGAAAAGCATGCCTGTCGCTCATCGACGACAGCAAAGCGCCCGCTTATTTCAGCTTAGAGTACGCCGTGGGCGAAAGGATCACGTTGCTGATGTGCGTGACCAGCGGGCCGTCCCTTTCCGTCTCGGCGCGGATCGCCAGCCAGTCGGGATGGGCGATGAAAGCGTTCCACTTCTGCTCGCGTTCGGCGAGGCTCTCCCACTCCAGGATGTAATAGAGATCGTTGCTGTTGTCGCCGATCAGCGTGGTCCAGAAGCCGACGTGACGGATGCCGAAACGCTCCCACATCTTCAGCGTGTGGTTCTGGAAGCGGGCGTTGAGCGCGGGCAAACGTCCCGGATAGGCGTGGTAGATGCGAAGCTCGTAGATCATCGGTGTCTGCCTCCGGTTCCGCCTGCGGTCAAAGCGTGCGCACCGTGCGCAACTGCTTCATCTCTCGCGCCTCGCCGAGCGGATTGCGCAGCGGGCGGCCGAAGGCGGGGGCGGAAATCTCGAATACGTCGCCGACCTGCGTTCCGATTCTTTTCGTGAAGCTGCCGGTGGCGGCGCCGAAGAAATGCGCGTGCACGTCGCCGGGGCTGCGGAAGTCGCGGTACTTGAAATGATGGTGCTCGAGATTGGCGATCGAATGGCACATGTTGTCGTCACCAGAGAGCCAGTCCTCCTCCCAGAGCACCTCCTTGCCGCGCAGCAGCCGCGCGTGCCCCGTCACGCTGCCCGGCAGTTCGCCGAGCAGGATCTCCGGCCCGAAGCTGCACTGGCGCAGCTTGGAATGCGCGAGATACAGGTAATTCTGGCGTTCCATGACGTGATCGGCGTACTCGTTGCCGAGCGCGAAGCCGACGCGACACACTTCGCCGTCGTCCGCGATGAGATACAGTCCGACGATCTCGACCTCGTCGCCGCCGTCCAGCGCATACGGCGGAAGCTCGATCGGCCGCTCCGGCGCCACCACGCAGCGTCCGTCGCCCTTGTAGAACCATTCCGGCTGCACGCCGATCTCCCCGGCGCCGGGTTTGCCGCCTTCCAAGCCCCATTTGAACATCTTCATCGAATCGGTCAGCTCGGTCTCGTTTTTCTGGATCTTGGCGTGCATCGAGTCGCGCGCCGCCGCGCTTCCCAGGTGCGAAAGCCCGGTACCGGTGATGAGTTCGCGGTAGGGATCGGGGTGGTCGAGCGGGGGCAGGAGCCGCTTTTCCGAGACGACTTCTTCGTAGCTGTCGCGATGGTCCGAGAGCCGCTCGGCGACGAGCGCCTCGAGACGCGTCCCGCCCTTGATGGCATCGCGCGCGAGATCGTACAGACGGCCGGCGCCGCGGATCACCTGCAGCTCACGGCCATTGTCCGAAACCGCCGCCACGCGACGCGCACCGTCGCGCCCGATGTACTGGACCAGTCTCACTTCTGCTCTCCTCCCGCATGCGGCAGCGCGTCTTGCGCGCGCGTGCCGCGTGGCGCGAATGGTACACCGGCGGCGCTATACTTCGAAACCTTTTCCAGGAGACCGGGCGATGAAAGCGAGCGCGAACGGAATACAAATCAACTACGAAATCGAGGGCAGCAGCGGACCCTGGATCACGTTCGGTCACTCGCTCGCGTGCAACCTGCGGATGTGGGACGAGCAGGCGGCGCTGCTCAAGGGCCGCTGCCGCGTGCTGCGCTTCGACACCCGCGGTCACGGCGCGAGCGCTGCGCCCGCCGGCGCCTACACGCTCGATCAGCTCGCCGGGGACGTGAAGGGACTGTTCGACGCGCTCGGCATTCGGGAGACGCATTTCGTCGGCCTGTCGATGGGCGGGATGATCGGCATGACCTTCGCGCTCAGGTACCCGGCCGTGTTCCGCAGCCTGGTGCTGTGCGACACCTCCAGCCGCATGCCGCCCGAGGCGCAGGCGGTGTGGGACGGACGCATCAAGACGGCGACCGAGCAGGGAATGGAACCGCTGGTGCAGCCCACGCTGGAACGCTGGTTCACCGAGCCGTTCCGCAAGTCCCGCCCGGACACGATGAAACGCGTGGCAGACATGATCCGCGGCACGCCCGTGCCGGGCTACGTCGGCTGCTGCCACGCGATTCCCAAGATCAATCTCACCGGAAAGCTGGGTGCCATCAAGTGCCCGGTGCAGGTCATCGTGGGCGAGCAGGATGTCGGCACGCCGGTCGCGATGTCCGAGGCGATCCACAAGGCGATTCCGGGTTCGGAACTGAGGATCCTCAAGAACGCCTCGCATCTGTCCAACCTCGAACAGACCGAGGCGTTCAATGCTGCGCTGGATCGGTTTCTGGCTGCGCACTGGTGAGGTAGTGATTGGGTGATTAAGGGATCTGGATGACCGGGTGATCGAGCGACAATGTCGCCAAGTGCCCGGGCAAGATCATCCTCGACACGGTTGTCCGGTTACCTGATCGCTCAATTACTGCCATTTATCCGGTCGTCCGCCACCTCGAGTTCGAAGATCCGAATATTTGCCGGCGGCCGCTTCAACACGCGCAGCAGCAGCTTGTAGGTGTCCATATCGAAGCCGGGCTCGAGACGCGTCTCCAGCGCATCGTCCAGATCGGTCTGCTCGCGCGCGGAGCCGAGGTAAGTCCAGCGGTCGAAGACGTGCACCTGCGATTGGCCGGTGAACGGATCGGTTTCGCGGACGCCGATCCTGCCTGTGAACGGCCAGCACTGAATCCGTAGCGGCGCGAGGGCGGCGGCAAGCCGCGCGGTGTGGGCGCGTTCCGTTTCCTTGCCGGCGCACAGGCCGCGGCAGCGCTTCAGCGGGTAGTTGTAGCAGGGGCCCTTGCCCGCATCGAGGCCGAGCGCGATGAGGCAGAGTCCGTGTTCGTCCGCCAGTCCGCGCAGCGCGTTGTTGGCCACGGCTTTCGAGCGGAACAGTCCGAACAGGTCCTGCGACTGCGCGAAGTCCGCCGCCGAGACCTCGACCAGCGTCGGCCTGTTCGGGCCATCGACCGGGTTCCAGCGGAAGGAGAGCGTCTCTGCGCTGCCCGGCTTGCGGTTGTAGGCAGGCTGCAGTCGTCTGAGAAGCCGGGCATCGCGAATGGCGGCGCCGAATTCTCCGGCCGTTTGCAGCCAGTCGATTCGCCGCACCCGGCGCGCGATTTCCCTGTCGCGGCGCGCGTCGCCTTCCAGATGCCCGAGCACGCGCGTGCGCAGGTTGCCGGTCTTGCCCACGTAGAGCGGCGTGTCCGCTTCGGCGTAGAAAACGTAAACGCCCGCGGCGTCCGGAATGTCCTCCAGCGCGTCGGGTTCGAGCCCGGGCGGCATGACCGGCGGGCGCAGCAGCTTCTCGACCTCCGAGCGGACGAGATCGGGTCCAAGACGCTCATGGACCCGCTGCGTGAAGTCCCACAGCACCCGGGCGTCGGCCAGTGCCCGATGCCTTTCGTTGCAGACCAGTCCGTGGCGCTCGATCAGGCTGTCGAGGTTGTGCTTGCGCTCGTGCGGGTACAGCCGGCGCGAGAGCTTCACGGTGCAGAGCACGTTCGCGACGTAGCGGTAGCCGGCGCGGCGGAACTCGTGGCGCAGGAAGCCGTAGTCGAAGCGCGCGTTGTGGGCCACCAGGACCTTGCCTTGGAGCCGGGCGTACAGATCTGGCGCGAGCTGATCGAAGCTGGGCGCGCCGGCGACCATCTCGTCGGTGATTCCGGTGAGGTTTTGTATTTCGGGCGGAATGCGCCGCAGCGGGTTGACGAGCGAACTCCACTCTCCGACAAGGCGGCCGCGGTCGACCTCGACCAGCCCGATTTCGGTGATGCGATCGAAGTGCGGGCCGGCGCCGGTCGTCTCCAGATCGAGGAAGACGAGCGAGCGGTCAAGCACGGAAGCGTGCCGCGCGCGGCGGCGGGAAGGCCGGCGCGCGGACCCGGCGATGGCGCGTTCCGGAGCGGGAAGCTGAGCGTTTCATCGATCCTGAATTGTAAGAGCTGTTGCTGCAACCGGTCGCGGCAATCCGCCGTCGCGCAGTCGACATTCGCCGGCGCGGCTTGGGCCGGAAGCGGTGCCGCTCGGTATACTTCGGCAAAAAGGAGGAGAACAAGGCATGCAGCTCGACCCCGGCAACGTTCTGCCCGCCGACACGGAGGCCGCCGTGCTCGTCGGCCGCGCCTGGGTGCCCGGCCGGGTCGCGGGCCCCAGCCCGGTCGCGATCCGCGGCGACAAGGTCTACGACCTTGCGCGCGCCGTCCCGACTTCCAGCCAGCTCGTCAACGCCGCCGATCCCGTCGGGCTGGTGCGCGATGCACTCGCAAGGGGATGGGCGAAGCCGATCGGGCGCGTCGAAGACCTGCTCGCCAACTCCGGCGCCGACCGGCGGGATCCGTCGCAGCCGTACTTCCTCGCGCCCTGCGACCTGCAGGCGCTGCGCGCCTGCGGCGTGACCTTCGTGTCGAGCATGCTGGAGCGGGTGATCGAGGAGCACGCCAAGGGCGACGCGGCGAAGGCGGACGACGTGCGCCGCGCGATCGGCGAGGAGATCGGCGCCGAGATCCGCGCCGTGAAGCCTGGATCGCCACAGTCGGCAAGACTCAAGGAGTCGCTCGTCAAGCGCAATCTCTGGTCGCAATACCTGGAAGTCGGCATCGGGCCGGACGCGGAAGTGTTCAACAAGTCGCAGCCGATGTCGGCGGTCGGCCTTGGCGCCGAGGTCGGCATCCGGCCGGACTCGTCGTGGAACAACCCGGAGCCGGAGGTAGTGCTCGCGGTCAATCGGGCGGCCAGGGTGGTGGGCGCAAGCCTCGGCAACGACGTCAATCTGCGCGACTTCGAGGGCCGCAGCGCGCTGCTGCTCGGCAAGGCGAAGGACAACAACGCGAGCTGCGCCATCGGCCCCTTCATCCGTTTGTTCGACGAGGGATACGGCATGGACGAGCTACGCGCAACCCGCATCGAAATCGAGGTCAGCGGCCCCGACGGGTATGTTCTTCGGGGCCACAGCGATCTCGCGCAGATCAGCCGCGATCCGCTGGACTTGGTCGCGCAGGCGGTGAACCGCATCCACCAGTATCCGGACGGCATGATGCTGTTTCTCGGCACCCAGTTCGCGCCGACCCAGGATCGCCACGCAAAGGGCAAGGGCTTTACGCACCGCGTCGGCGATCTGGTGACCATCCGCTCGCAGCGCCTCGGTGCTCTCATCAACCGCGTCGCGCACTGCGACAAGATCACGCCCTGGACTTTCGGCGTGACCGATCTGATGCAGAACCTGGCTCGGCGCGGATTGCTCTGATACCGCGGACGAGGCCCCGGGGGGTGCGCTACAAGGCGTCGATGAACTGCGCCATGCGCCGGCGCATCGACTGGTCCGGCAACCGTCCGAAGCCGGCCTGCATGTTCTGGACGAGGTGCTCCGGGTCTCCGGTCGCGGGGATGACGCAGGTCACCGCAGGGTGGGACAGGATGTATTTCAGAAAGAACACCGCCCACGAGTCACAGTCGAAGTCCCGCGCCCACTCCGGAACCGTGCTGCCGCGCACGCGGGAGAACAGCCCGGCATGGGCAAACGGGCGGTTGACGATCACCGCGGTGCCGGTTTCCTGCGCCAGCGGCAGCAAGCTGTTTTCCGCCTCCCGCTCGGCGATCGAGTAGTTGAACTGAACGAAATCGAATTCCCGCGTCTTCATGATGCGTCCCAGCTCGCCGTACGCGCCGGAGTGGTAGTGGGTGATGCCGGCGTAGCGGATCTTTCCCGCCTGCTTCCACTGCGCCAGCGTCTTCGCGTGCGTCTTCCAGTCGAGGAGGTTGTGGATCTGCATCAGGTCCATGCGCGTGACCCGCATCCTGCGGAACGATTCCTCCATCTGGCGCACGCCCGCCTCGCGCCCCGAGATCCACACCTTGGTCGCCATGAACAGCTTGGAAGCAAGACCGAGCGCAGAACTCAGCTCTCCGATCGTCGCCTCCGCCGAGCCGTACATCGGGGAGCTGTCGACGAGGCTGCCGCCGCGCTCGACAAAGCGGCGCAGAACCTCCTCGAGCCTCGCGCGTTCCGCGCCGCCGTTTCCCATGTCGAAGGCCTGATAGGTGCCCAGGCCCACCGCGGGAACGAGTTCCCCGGAACGGGGAACCGCGCGCCTGAGCATGGTTGCCCTTGCTGTGGCGTCAGCGCGGAGCCGCGGCGGGACGCCCGCCAGCAGACTCGTCGCGCCCGCCAGCTTCAGCAAGCGGCGTCGGTTCGGAGAGCGAAGGGGCATGGTGGTCGATTTTTCGTGCGGAGAGCATCGCGCGCAACTGCTCCTGCCGGCGGCCGAGCAGGTAGCCGGTGATCGTCCACAGGATTGCTACCGGCACGGCGACGAAAGAAATGGACGCGAAGCCGAGCCCGAGGATGCGCAGGCCCTCGAACAGCCAGCCTCCCACCGCGTCGCCGGCGCGGAACACGACGGTGTCGATCACGTTCTTCGCCTTGTATTTTTCCTCACGGCTTACCACGGTGAACAGGATTTCGCGGGCGGGACGGGTGATGGCGTATTCCCCGGCGCGCCGGATCACCTGCAGCGCCACCAGCACCGCGAGCGTCGGGAAAACGCCGAGCAGCAGGAAACCCGCCGCGGCGAGCGCCGGCAGCAGCAGCAGCGCCGCGGTCACCCCCAGGCGCTCGATCAGCCGCCCGACAACGAATATCTGTCCGAACAGGGTGAGCGCGTTGACTGCCAGATCGATCGCGGCAAAGAGCGCGGTGCGATCGCCCGGATCCGCCACGTTGGTGGAGACGATGATCGCCTGCTGGAAGTAGAGGAAGGTCGATAGCAGCGTATAGAGCACCACGTACAGGGTGATGCCCAGCAGATAGTCGGATCGCAACAGCAGCGTGATCCCGGCAAGCACCCCGCCCCCGAGCGCGCGCTCCGCCGATGGATCCTGTCGCGCGGCAATCGCCTGCGGCTGTCGGTTCGCCCAGAGCAGCAGCCGCTCGATGCACAGCATCGCGCCGAGCAGGAAGAAGGCCGACAAAGGCAGCAGCAGGGCAATACCGATCTCCGGCGCCAGCCGGGCGGTAAGGGCCGGGCCGACCAGCGCGCCGGTGCTGCCGCCCGCCGCGATGCAACCGAACAGCCGTCGCGCCTGCTCGTTTCGGTACAGATCCGCCATGAAGCTCCAGAACAGCGAGACGACGAACAGGTTGAACACGCTGACCCAGACGAAGAAGACATGGGCGACGAGCGCGGGCGCGGTGCGCGTTTCGAGCAGCACAAAGAAAACGAACAGGTTCGCGGCGAAGAAGAGATAGATGAGCGGCAGCAGCCGCCGTCGCGGCAGCCGCGCCGCCATCCAGCCGAACAGCGGCACCGCCGCGAGCATGGTGAGGAAGGTGCCGGAAAACAGCCACTGCAGATTTTCCACGCCGCCCTGGATACCCATCTCGTCGCGCACCGGGCGCAGGATGTAGTAGGCGCTGAGCAGGCAGAAGAAATAGCAGAACGACCAGACGAGCGCGGAGGCTTCGCCCGGCTGCACCCGGACGACGCGATTGGCCAGTCGCAGCAGCGTCTGATTGCCCATGTCCGGATTCTAAGCCGATCTCCCGGCCGGCGGACGTAACCATGGGCAACCGGCCGGCCGTCGCATCCCGGAGCAGGCGCAAATCGAGTATCATGCGCGCCGATGTTCAGGACGCAGTCGGCCTCGGGTCCCGGCTATGCCGCGCGCAGCGCTCCTGTCGTTCAAACATGCGTTCCGGGCGAGTCGTCCCGGTTTTTTATGGCAGCAGCAGTTCGTAAAAGGAGTTTCAGTAGATGGCGACCGGTAGTGTCAAGTGGTTCAACGAGAGCAAGGGTTTCGGCTTCATCCGCCCGGATGACGGTGGCGAGGACGTATTCGCGCACTTTTCCGCGATCAAGATGAACGGCTTCAAGACCCTGAAGGAAGGCCAGCGCGTGCGCTTCGACATCGTCACGGGCCCGAAGGGCAAGCAGGCCTCCAACATCGAGGCCGCGTAAGCTCCACCGCGTTTCCCGCACCAAAGCCCGCTTCCGGCGGGCTTTTTTGTTTCTCCTTTCAGGAAGAACATTTCACCACCAAGAGCACCAAGGACACCAAGAAAAGCACAAAGCAAAGACGAGATACGGGAAGACTCGGCTTGCAGTTACTTCCACCCGGTCTGTATCCATCTGTGCCCTTTGCGCCCCGGGATCTTCTCTTGTCTCTCCTGGCGTGCTGAAAGCCTGCTAGAGTGCGCGCGGTCGAGGATCGATCCTGCTAGATGACCATTACGCTCGAAGACGTGAGACGTGCCGCCGCCGCCATCCGCGGCGCGGTGATCGACACGCCCTGCCTGCATTCGCGCACGCTGTCGGGAATCACCGGCGCACAGGTCTATCTGAAGTTCGAGAACCACCAGTTCACCGCCTCTTTCAAGGAGCGCGGCGCGCTCAACAAGCTGCTCGCGCTGGACCGTGCCGGCCGCGCGCGGGGCGTAATTGCGGTGTCCGCCGGCAATCACGCGCAGGGCGTGGCCTATCACGCCAGGCGGCTCGGCATTCCCGCAGTGATCGTCATGCCGCGCTTCACGCCGCATGTGAAGGTCGAGCACACGCGCGACTTCGGCGCCGAGGTCCTGCTGCACGGCGAGAACTTCGACGAGGCGAAGGCCTACGCGCTGCGGATCATGCAGGAGCGCAGTCTCACCATGGTGCACCCGTACGACGATCCAGACGTGATCGCCGGGCAGGGAACCATCGGGCTGGAGATGCTCGCCGCGCAGCCGGACCTCGACGCGCTGGTGGTGCCGGTAGGCGGCGGCGGCATGATCTCGGGCATCGCGGTCGCCGCCAAGGGCGTCAAGCCGGGGATCGAGGTGATCGGCGCGCAGACGGTGCGCTTCCCCTCGATGTATTGCGCGCTGCGCGCCGAGAAGCCTGCGTTCGGCACCAGCACCATCGCCGAAGGCATCGCGGTGCGGGAGCCGGGCAGGCTTACTCTCGAGATCGTGCGCCGCCTGGTCGACGACGTGCTGCTGCTGGACGAGGGCGACATCGAGGAGGCGATGCTGCTGCTGCTCGAGATCGAGAAGACGGTGGTCGAGGGGGCGGGCGCCGTCGGGCTCGCCACCGTGATGAAATACCGGCAGCGCTTCGCCGGCCGAAACGTCGGCCTGGTCCTCTCCGGCGGGAACATCGATCCGCTGACGCTCGCCGATATCATCGAGCGCGGGATGGTGCGCTCGGGGCGTCTGACCCGCCTGCAGGTGCAGCTGCGCGACCTTCCCGGCTCGCTCGCCGGCGTGACGCAAGTATTCGCCGAAGCGAACGCCAACATCGAGGAGGTGCACCATCAGCGCGCCTTCACCCGTCTGCCGGTGCAGAGCGCGGAGGTCGACTTCGTGCTCGAGACGCGCGGCGCCGAGCATGTGCAGCAGATCCTGGCGGCGCTCGCCGCCGCCGGCTATACGGCGAGGCTGCACAATGCGGACGATTGAGGAGGTGATCGGCTGATTCGGTGACCAGGTAATTTAAGTGATTAAGTGATTACGTGAATGCGGCGGGATCTTGCGATCATCTAATCACTTGATCACTCACTTACCGCTCCAGCCATGGCCCGCATCCACTATGCAGACCCCGCCGATTCCGACCTGAAGGCGCTCGCCGAGCGCATCGCGCGCGAGCGCGGCGGCAAGCTCCTGAACCTGTATCGCGCGCTGCTCAACAGCCCGCGGCTGGCGGAAGGCTGGCTGCACCTGTTCACCGTCATCCGGCAGCAGTGCGAGCTGCCCGCGCAATACCGCGAGCTCGTCATTCTGTCGATCGCGCTCTGGAACGGCGCCGAGTACGAGTATCGGCAGCACCTCCCGCATGCGCTCGCGGCGGGACTCAGCCAGTCACAGCTCGAGGCGTTGCCGAATGGGACGAAATCGCCCCTGTTCGACGACGCGCAGCGCGCGGTGCTGCGCTACGCCGAATCGATGACCCGAGACATCCACGTGCCCGACGAGGTGTTTGCGGCGGTGGCGCAATACTTTCCGCCGCGGCAGCTCGTCGAGCTGACCGCCACCGTTGCGGGCTACAACATGGTCTCGCGCGTCCTCGAAGCGCTGAAAATTGACCACGAGGACTGAGGCCGCCGCCGCGGCTCAGCGGGCCAGCGCGCGCTCCAGGAAGTCGAGCCGGTCCTGTCCCCAGAACAGCTCGCCGTCGTAGACGTAGGTCGGCGCGCCGAACACGTCGCGCGCGATCGCCTCGTCTGTGAACGCTTCATAGTCGGCCCGTATGTCCGCCTTGTTGGCGGCCGCGAACAGCGCCCGGGCGTCGAGACCGGCGCCGCGCGCCGCGGCGGCGAGAGCGGTTTCGTCGGCCATGTTCTGCTCTTCCGCCCAGCAGCGGCGCAGGATCGCCCCGGCCAGGCGCATCGCCGCCTGCTCGCCCTGGCGGCGCGCGGCGATGATCAGCAAGGTAGCGAGGCCGGTGTCGTAGGGAAAGAACTTCGGCTGCAGGGTGAGCGGCAACCCGAGATGCTTGCGCCAGCGCTCCAGCTCGACCAGCCGGTATTTCTGCCGCTGCGGGGCGCGCTTGGCGAGCGGCAATCCGCCGGAAAGCGGAAAGATCCTGCCGTAGTCCACCGGCTTGACCCCGACCGTGGCGCCGTATTTTTTCGCCATCTGCGCAAAGCGCTCATGGCCGAGGTAGGTCCAGGGCGACATCGGAGAGAAGTAATAATCCACCGTCTTGCTCATATCGATTTCCCGTCTTGTTTCGACCCGAAGCGCGGACAGCGAGGGGATGCAAGCGCGAAGCCGTCTCGGCGCGATGCGCGGGCCGCGCCGCGCGCTCGAGCGGGCTGCATCAGGCGGCGCTGGGGAAGCACGCCGGCCCGAGCGGCTCGAAGCTCTTGTAGGTCAGGATGAATTCCTGGTGGCCGAGATCCTCGGACCGGGTCTTCTCGCCCGCGGCGACGCGCAGCACCAGGTCGTAGACTTCGCGCCCGACCTCATCCAGCGTCGCCTTGCCCTCGAGGATACGCCCGGCATCGACGTCCATGTCCTCCGCCATGCGCTTGTAGGTCGCCGGGTTGGCGCAGACCTTGATGACCGGCGAAATCGCGGAGCCCACCACCGAGCCGCGGCCGGTGGAGAACAGCACCAGCTGTGCGCCGCAGGCGATCAGCTCCCCGACCTCGACGTTGTCGTTGATGTTGGGGAAGCCCCAGCGCGGTTCGCCGTCGGGGATCATGTCCATCAGGTACAGCCCGCCGCGCAGCGGCGCATCGCCGGGTTTGAGGATGCCGCAGATCTTCGACTGGCCCGATTTGGCGTAGGCGCCGAGCGACTTCTCCTCGATGGTGGTGAGACCGCCGTCGGCGTTGCCCGGCGCGAAGCTCGCGTGGCCCATCGCCGAGTAGTAGCGCGCGGCCTTGGCCACGGCCTTGACGATTTCCTCGCCCAGCGCGGGGTTCTCGGCGCGCTGCGCCATCCAGTGTTCCATGCCGATCAGCTCGCCGGTTTCCTCGAAGATGCAGGCAGCGCCCTGTTCCACCAGGAAGTCGAAGGCGCGGCCCATCGCCGGGTTGGCGGTAAGCCCGCTGGTCGCGTCCGATCCGCCGCACTTGGTACCCACGACCAGTTCGTCGATGTCCATCGGCGCGCGTGGCGCGTCTTCGAGCTGCTTCAAGGTCTGTTCCACCCAGGCGCGGCCCTCGGAGAGCGTCTTGCGCGTGCCGCCGGTCTCCTGGATGACGAGCAGTTTCGCCGGGCGTCCGGAAGCGCGCACCGTTTCCAGCACGCCGCCCTTGTTGAATCCTTCGCAGCCCAGCGACACGAACAGCACCGCGCCCACGTTCGGGTGCGTGGCGAGCCGCGTCATCATCTTGTAGGAGTAGGCGTTCGGATAGCAGCCCGGGAAGCCGATCACCTGCACGCCCTGCTCCCGCCAGGGGATGGCGATCTCGCGTGCGACGTGGTGCGCGCACTCGACGAGATAGGCGACCAGGACGTTGTTGCGGATGCCCTTGCGCCCGTCGCTGCGCGGATAGCCGGTCAACATCAGCGTGCCTCCTCGCTGCGCACGAAGCGCCGGCCCTCTTCGAGCGTGTAGGTGGGCAGGTATTCGCTTTCCATGTTGTGAGTGTGCACGTATTCGCCGGCGGCGATGGCGCGCGAGGCACGGCCGATCGGGGCGCCGTACTTCACGATGCGCTCGCCGGCCCGGATCGCGCGCACCGCGAACTTGTGGCCGACGTCCACCCTGGCGCGCAGCCGCACCAGGCTGCCGGCGATCTTGCACTGCGTACCGGCGGACAGCTCGGCGGTGGCCACCGCGACGTTGTCGCCGGGCGAAAGCAGCAGCACGCCGGAACCGTCCGTCTTCTGAAACTGTGCCATCGGTGCATTCTCCTGCAGCGGGAGGACAAAGTGTAAACCCATGTGCGAGCGGCGTGGCGGGCGCGGCGCCCTTTCACCGCCCAGCGCATCGGGGATAGCAGTACGGCATACGGAAAAACCATTCGCCGCGGCCAAGGCTGGCGGTCGAGTTATGCCTGAGTCAGGAAATCGAATATCGCTCTTCTTCGTGTTCCCGGCGCTCTTGGGGGCGCGCGCGTGCCGCTCAATGCCCGCCGGCGCGCACGACGAAGGGCGGCCTTGCCCACCAGATCAGGAATATCAGACCCAGCATCATCATGCCGCAGATGCAGAGCACCGCATTGGTGGACAGCAGGTAGGCCTGCTCGGTGATGGTCCGTTCCAGCTCCGCGTATGCCTGGTCCGGCGCGAAACCCGCGGAGCGCAGCCTGGACAGATAATCCACCGCGATCGGGTTGTAGAGGTTGATCTGCTCGGTGAGCCGCGCGTGATGCATGGCCGCCTTGTGCTCCCACAACGAAGTGAGAATCGCGGTGCCGAAACTCGACCCGATATTGCGCATGAAATTGGCGATGCCGGAAGCCGCGGCGATCCGCTCCGGCGGCAGTCCCGACAGGTTGATGGCGATGATCGGCAGGAAGAAGCAGCTGATGCCGATGCCCATGAAGAAGCGCGCCGACGCCACGTTCCAGAAGTCCACGTCCGGGGTGAAGCGCGCGCTCCAGAACGCCACCAGCGCGAACACCGAAAAACCGAACGTGGCGATGGCGCGCGCGTCGATGCGGTTCAGATTGGCGCCGACGATCGGACCCAGGATCACCGCCAGCACGCCCCCGGTGGCGATCGCCTTGCCGGCCCACAGCGAGGTGTAGCCCTGGTAGCTCTGCAGCCACAGCGGCAAGATGACCACGGTGCCGAAGAAGGCCATCGTGCCGACCATCAGGCAGATCAGGCCGACGGTGAAATTGCGCCGCTCGAACAGCCGCAGGTCCACTACGGGATGCAAGTCGGTGAGTTCCCAGACGACGAACAGCGCCAGCGCGAACGCCGATATGCAGGCGAGCGCGATGATGACGTCGGAGCCGAACCAGTCCAGTTCGTTGCCCTTGTCGAGAAGGATCTGCAGGCTGCCCACGCCGACGACCAGCAGTCCCAGCCCGACCAGGTCGACCGGCATCCGGCGCCGCGCCGACTCGCGGCCGCGGAACAGCGTCGCCGCCAGCGCCGCGACCAGCAGCCCCATCGGCAGGTTGATCAGAAACACCCAGTGCCACGTCAAGTTGTCGGTGAGCCAGCCGCCGGCGAGCGGGCCTGCGATCGGCGCCACCACGGTGGTCATCGACCAGATGCCGAGCGCGATGCCGCGCCGCTCCGGCCGGTAGATGCCCGTGATCAGCGTCTGCGACAGGGGAATCATCGAGGCGCCCACCACGCCTTGCATGACGCGCGAGGCGAGCAGCATGGGGAAGCTCACCGAGATGCCGCACATCAGCGAGGCGAGCGTGAACATCAGCGTCGCCGCGACGAACATCCGCACCTGCCCGAAGCGGCTCGCGAGCCAGCCGGTGAGCGGCAGCATGATCGCTTCCGACACGCCGTAGGAAGTGATGACCCAGGTGCCCTGGGTCGCACTCACGCCGAGGTCGCCGGCGATGGTGGGCACCGAAACGTTGGCGATCGACAGGTCCAGGATGTTCATGAACGAACCCAGCCCCATCGCCAGCGTGGCGAGCGCCAGCGGGACACCCTTCATCGGCGGCGGAGCGCTCGGACCCGGGGGCGCGGTGGACGGCGCGTCGCTCAAGAGCGTGGCCCCCTGCCGAGGTTCTCGGAGATGATGCGGGCGATCAGCGCATCGGCTTCCCGCGCCTGCGCGTCGAACACCGGCGTGGTGTAGCCGTCCTTGCCCGGCTGCGCGGCGAGCACCGCGCCGCTGCGTTCGTGGGTATCGACGGTGGCGCGCATCGACAGCCCGATGCGCAGCGGATGCGCGCGCAGCTCGTCCTTCGACAGCGAGATGCGCACCGGCACGCGCTGCACGATCTTGATCCAGTTGCCGCTTGCGTTCTGCGCCGGCAGCAGCGAGAAGGCGCTGCCGGTTCCGGGCGCGAGCCCCACCACGCGGCCGTGAAAGACGACGCCGTCGCCGTACAGGTCGGCGGCGAGCGAGACCGGCTGGCCGATGCGCACATCGCGCAGCTGGCCCTCCTTGAAGTTCGCGTCGACCCACAGATCGTCCACCGGGACGATCGACATGAGCGCGGTGCCGGAGGAGATGCGGCTGCCGACCTGGACGCTGCGCTTGGCGACATAGCCGGTCACCGGCGCGGGAATCACGGTGCGCGCCAGCGCGAGATAGGCCTCCTTCACGCGCGCCGCGGCGGCCATCACCCGCGGGTGATTCTCCACCGAGATGTTGTCCACCAGCGCGCTGCTTGCGCGTCGTTCCTCGTGCGCCTGCGCGAGCGCGGCCTGCGCTTCGCGCACCGCCGAGTCGGCCGCGTCGCGCTGCGCGACCGCCGCGTCCCAGGCGAGCTTCGCGTTCTGCACGTTCTCGCGCGAGATGAAGTTTTCCTCGGCGAGCTTCTGGCGGCGCTCGTATTCGGCCTCGGTGCGGGCTTCCTCGGCCTGCGCGCGCACCAGCTCGAAGCGCAAGCGCTGCAGATCGGCCTCCCGCGCGGCCACGCCGGCGGAGGACTGCGCGGTGTTGGCGTACAGCCCGCGCACCGAACGCACCGCGTCGGCGAGGTTCGCCTCCGCCTGCGACAGCTGTACCTTGGCGTCGGCGTCGTCGAGCCGCACCAGCGCCTGGCCCTGCTCGACGAGCTGGGTGTCGTCGGTGAGCACCGCGACCACCGTGCCGCCGACCTGGGGCGTGACCTGCACCACGTTGCCGCCGACGTAGGCGTTGTCGGTGGAGACTTCCCAGCGGCCGAAGAGCAGCCACCAGGCGGTGACCACGACGGCCGCGAGGAGAAATACGCCCAGCACGCCGAGGATGGCGCGCCGACGCCGGCCGTTGCCCTCGGCGAGCTGCGTCGCGGCGGCGAGGGATTGGGGAGCGTTCATGGAATCTGTTTCCGTGTTCTGTCGAGGTCAGGGCGTGGAACGGGTCGCTGCGCGCGGCCTCGCACGCCGCCCGCCTTGGCCTGCGGCGCGACGGACGCGCGGCTCGGCGCGGCTCCGAGGTGCTGCAGCCATCTGCGCAGCAGCCCTTCGAGCTGACGCCGCTCGGCAATGGTGAACGCGCCGAGGGCGCGCTCGTATTCGTTCCAGGTGAGCGGCAGCAGGCGTTCGATGGTGCGCACTCCGGTTGCCGTCAGGGCGAGGTCGACGCGGCGGCGGTCTTCCGCGCTCGGCATGCGGCGGATCAGGCCCTTCTCGGCGAGGTCGTCGGCGACGCGGGTCATGTGCGTGCGCGACTGGATGACCGCGGCGCTCAGCTCCGAGGGCGTGACCCGCCGCCGCGGGGAGCAGTAGATCATCATGAGCGCGAGCCAGGAAGAGGTGGTCAGCCGGTGGCGTTCGAAGTGCGCTTCGAGCCGGGCATCCAGCGAAAGGAATGCGTGGTAGGTGAGCCGGATCAGCATCACGGCATCGCGCGGCATGTCCGGGTGCAGCTTGGCGAGCTGCCCGATGCCTCGCTCGAAGCGGGAGAGGTCACGTATCACGATGATCCCGACGCAAATAGTAACCTGCGTGATTATAACGGACGAAAAGAATCGCCGTTGACCACGGCGGCCGCGGCGGCGAAGTGCGCAGCCGGCGCGAAAGGCGGGGGTTCAGAGCTTGCTGATGCGGACCCGGGCGTCCTTGCGCTTGAGCACGGCGGGCTGGAGCTTCGTGCCCAGTCCCGGACCCGCGGGCGCGGTAATGTATCCGTTCTCGATCGGCGGGAGCTGCGTGACCAGTTTGCCGTACCAGTCGTAGTAGAACGCCCGCACCATTTCCTGCACCAGCGTGTTCGGGCAATTCATCGACAGGTGGACGGAGGCGGTGAGCATCACCGGGCCGGTGCAATCGTGCGGCGCAACCGGCAGCGCCCAGGCTTCGGCCAGGGTGGCGATCTTCTTGGACTCGGACAGGCCGCCCGCCCAGCCGACATCCAGCATGCACACCGACACCGCCTGCTTCTGGAACAGGTCCCTGAAGCCCCAACGCGTTGCCAGCGTCTCCGAGGCCGTCACCCAGACGTTGGTGCGATGCGCGTAGTCGGCGAGCGCGTCCAGGTTGTTCATCTTGATCGGGTCCTCGTACCACAGCGGATCGAAGGGCTCGAGCGCCTCGGCGATGCGGATCGCGGCCGGCAGTTGCCACATCGAGTGGAATTCGACGTGGATGTCCATCTTGTCGCCCGCTGCCTTTCTGATCTGCTCGAAAGGCTTGAGCGCCTTCTTCAGCTCCGCGTTGGAGATATAGGCTCCGTTGCTCGCCTCGGCGGCCTCGTCGAAGGGCCAGATCTTCATGCCGGTGATGCCCATCTCGAGCAGCGACATCGCCAGTTCGCCGGCGTCGGTCTTGAATGCCGCCAGATCCTCGTAGGGGCGATTCTTCCGGTCGATCCTCGCCGGCAGCCCGAAGTTGCCGGTGTCCTGGGTAGGCTTGGCGCGCACGTACTGGTAGCCGGCGCAGGTATTGTAGACGCGCACCTTGTCCCGCGAAGCCCCACCGAGCAGCTGATAGATCGGCTGGCCCGTCGCCTGGCCGAAGAGGTCCCAGAGCGCGATGTCGATCGCGGATGCGGCACGCATCTCCACGCCCACGCTGTTGAAGCCGAGGTAGGTGTTGAGGAAATGGCGGCTGTGCCTGTCGATCTGCAGCGGGTTCTTGCCGAGAAGATACGGCGCGCAGGTCTGATGGACGTGCTCGATGACCGGCGCCACGGCATAGAAGGTCTCGCCCAGTCCCACGATGCCCTCGTCGGTGTGGATGCGGACCCAGAGGACGTTGGGGAACTCCTCAAGATTGACGGTTTCGATCGCGGTGATTTTCATTGTTCTCCTCCGGAGGCGCTTGTCGTGCGGCGGTTGGACCGGCGCTCAGTTTACCGCTAGCATCTTGCACTTTCACGGCAGGAGAGCATCCCTCGGCCCATGAACAAGATCGATCGCGCGCTGCGTCCGCGACGCAGCCTGCTGTTCGTTCCCGGCCTGCGTCCGGACCGCTTCGCGAAGGCGCTCGAGACCGGGGCCGACATCGTCTGCGTCGATCTGGAGGATGCGGTGGCGCCGGAGCGCAAGGCGGAAGCGCGCTCGCTCACCCTGTCGTTGTTCCGCAAAGACAGCCATCCGCACGTCGAGCAGATGGTGCGCGTCAACGGCCTGTCCACGCCGGACGGCCTGAAAGACTTCATCGCCATCCTCGAATCGGACGCACCGCCGCCGTCGATCATGATTCCGAAGGTGCGCTCGGCGGAAGAGATCCAGCTCGTCGATGCGCTGCTCTCGACGGGCAAGGCGCGCGAGATCCGGTTTTGCGTCATCATCGAGACCAATCGCGGACTGGAGCGCGCGCTCGAGATCGCGGCCGCCAGCCCGCGCATCGATTCGATGATACTGGGCGCGGTGGACATGTCGGCGGATCTGCGTTGCCAGAAGGCCTGGGAGCCGCTGCTCTATGCCCGTTCCCGGCTGGTCCACGCCGCCGCCTCGGCCGGAATCGATCTCCTCGACGTGCCCTATCTCAACCTGGACGACCCTGCGGGCCTGGGCGAGGAGGCGAGACGCTGCGCGGCACTGGGATTCACCGGCAAGGCCTCGATCCATCCGAATCAGATCCCGATCATCCACGAGGCGTTCACGCCGAGCGCGGCCAGCGTGGAGCGCGCGCGCAAGGTGTGCAAGGCGTTCGAGGAGAACGACAGCGGACTGGTCGTGGTCGACGGCGAGCTGATCGAGCTGCCGGTGATACGCTCCATGTACCGGGTGCTCGCGATCGCGGAGCGGATCGCGGCGCGCCGCTGAGCCGGCGACGGGAGCTGTGGAATGCCGGCGGATCAGAACCAATAGCGCAGCGCGAGCGCGCTGAAGGTCAGACCGTTGTTGGGGCGCTTTATGCCGCCGTTCGAGACGTGCTGCAGCGTAACGCCCAGGTCGTACTGCGCGCGCTCGCCGAGGCGCACTCCCGCGCCGAGCAGCTCTCCGAACTGGAACGCGGTGCTGAGTCTGCGATCGTCGATCTGCGTCTGCGACAGCAGATGCACGCCGATGCCGGTCTGGATATAAGCGTCGAGGCCGGGCCGCAGCGCGACTTCGTAGCGCGCGATCGGCATCGCGCTTGCGTCCCACAGGCCATCGTTGCCGCCTTGCGCATCGTGGCCGCGCCAGCGGTCGATGCGGCCGAGAAAGTCGAGGCTCACCGCCACGCCGTCTGCGCGCGAGCTGAGCAGGACGGGCGATTCCAGGCCGAGCCCGACGACGTAGACCCCGTTGCCGTGCCCCGCTTCGACCAGCAGACCCTGTGCCGTCAGCGGCGCGGATGTCGTCGCGAGCAGGGCGACGCCGGCGATTATCAGTAGCCTGCCGATCGCCGGCCGGGCACGCCGGTCCGCGCCGCCTTCGGCCGTTTCTCCGCTTCCGGCCGGTGCGTCGTTCCCGATCGAGGCTAAGACGATGCCTTGAAACATGCGCCGAGGATAGGGTCTGCGCCCAGCCCGGTCTTGTACGAATTTGCTCCGGTTTTTGCATGTTCTTGCTGGAGCATGATGCGCTTCCAGCGGCGCGGCCGCGCGGCTTACGACACGGCTTGAATCCTGCGCGCCAGCCAGACGCAGATCAGCGTGCAGGTCGCGGCGACCAGCCCCACCATCCAGAAGCGCGTCAGCGCGCCGTCTGCGGCGCGGCCGATGATGTAGCCGGAGGAGATCGACGCCGCGCCGGAGGCAAGCTGCTGGACGGCCGAGTTCAGGCTCAGGAAGCTTCCGCGCACCTGCGGCTGCGCCGCCGCGGTGACGATCGCCATCGCCGGCACGAAACGCCCGGAGACGAATACCATGAACAGCACCGAAGCGGAAATTGCGGCCCACACCGGCACCGGCGGCAGGTTGGTGGTGATCAGCAGCGGCAGGATGGAGACGGAGGCGACGGCGGCAAACGTCTCGCGCTTGCCGCGGCGGTCGGCCAGCGCTCCGATGCGGCGCGAGGTGAACACGGTGGCAAGCCCGCCGAAGAAGTACAGCCAGGGCAGATCGGTTTCCTTCAGATGCACGTTCGCCACCATGTAGGGCGCGATGAAGGGGATCACCGAGAAGCCGCCGAAGGTGAGGATGGCGATGAGCGCGAACGCCCGGCGGTGATTCGCCTGGGTGAATACCGCGCGCACCTGCGCGAAGGCATCTCGTTCCCGGGCCTGCACGACATGGCCGCGCAGAGGCGGCACGGCGCGGGCCGCGAGCAGCCATACCGCGCCGCTCGCGGCGCAGAGGAAGAAGAACGGCGCGCGCCAGTCGAACAGGTTCGCCAGCGTCAGTCCGAAGGGCACGCCGGCGACGGCGGAAAGCGGGAAGGCGACCGCCACCGTTCCCAGCGCCGCGCCGCGGCGCGCGTCGGGAACGGTGTCGGCGAGGATCGAATACACAGTCGAGCCGGAGACGCCGCCGAAGGCGCCAGCGCAGGCGCGCGCCGCGAGCAGCGCCGGGTAGCTCGGCGAGAGCGCGCACAGGAGGGTGGCGAGCACGAAGCCGGCGTAGAGCGCGAGCAGCACCCGGCGCCGGTCGAAACGGTCCACGTAGAAGGCGCAGAGCAGCGCCGAGACCGCCGCGGTGATGGTATAGGCCGACACGAGCAGTCCGAACTGATGCGCCTCGATGCGCCACAGGCGCATCAGCTGCGGGCCGAGCGGCATCATCACCATGAAGTCCATGATGTGGGTGAACTGCACCCCGGTGAGCACTGCGAGAAGCAGCCGCCCGTCTTTCCCGCTTGCCGGCGACACGTTCAGGCGGTCCCGGCACCCAGCCCGAATGCCCGCGCCAGCAGTTCGTAGGATTCGAGACGGCTGGTGTAGTCGCCGGTGATGGTGATCACCATGAGCTCGTCGGCATCGAACGCGTCCCGGATTTCCAGCAACCGCGCTTTCACTTGCTCCGGGGTGCCGATCACCGCGCGGGCGCGCTCGTGGCGGATGATCTCGCGATCGCGTTCGGAGTATGGATAGGCAAGCGCTTCTTCCGCGCCGGCAACGGTGGTTTCTTTTCCCATGGCCATCAGCAGCCGGCGGTGGTCGATCGAGGCGGCGAGGCGTTCGGCCTCGGCCCGGGTGCTCGCGCACAAGGCGAAAACGCAGACCATCGAGTAAGGCGCCGGATCGCGCAGACCGGCGCGGAACCCGGCGCGATAGGCGCGGCTCACCGCATCGCCGCCGCGGGCGCTGATGAAATGCGCGAACGCGAAGCGCAAGCCGAGATCGGCGGCGAGCGCGCCGGAATAGTCCGACGAGCCGAGCAGCCACACTTCCGGCGACGTTTCCCCTGCGGGCATCGCGCGCACGCGCTTGTACGGATGCTCGTCTGGCAGCGCGTCGTCGAGCCAGGCCACGAGTTCGACGACCAGGCGCGGGAATGCGTCCAGGTCGGCGAATGCATGGGGATTGATCGCCTTGGCGGTGAGCATGTCGCCGCCGGGCGCACGGCCGATGCCAAGATCGACCCGACCGGGAAACAGCGCTTCGTACATCCGGAACACCTCCGCCACCTTGAGCGGACTGTAATAGGGCAGCAGCACGCCGCCGGTGCCGACGCGGATGCGGGAAGTCGCCGCGCCGATCGCCCCGAGCAGGATTTCCGGGCAGGGGTCGGCGAGCCCCCGCATGTTGTGATGCTCGGCGAGCCAGTAGCGGTGATAGCCGAGCCGCTCTGCCGCACGGGCAAGCGCAATGGTCTCCCGGATCGCGTCGCGCGGAGAATGGCCGCTGACGATCGGCGACTGGTCGAGGATCGAGAGACGCATCCGGCGGCGTCCGTCAGCGCGCCGGCGCCGGTGCGCGCGACACCGCTCTGCGCCTCAGCCAGGCGAGCCACAGGATCGCCGAGGCGGTGAGCGCGACCGGCGGCAGCGCGGAGAAGTTGAGCGAATTCCAGCCGAAGTGGTAAAGGATGGCGCCGGAGGACAGCGACGAAGCCGACATCGTCAGGTAGATGAGCAGATCGTTGAAACCCTGCGTTTTCGCCTTTTCGGCCGGACGATACGCCTCGGTCAACAACGACGTGCCGCCGACGTAGAGGAAGCACCATGCGACGCCGATCAGGATCATCGCAATCCAGAAATTCACCACAGCAATGCTGGCCGCGGCTACCGCAACCGCCGCGAGCGCGCACAACACGCCGGCGAACATGACCGGCAGCACTCCCCGGCGCGCGATCAGCCAGCCGGCGAAGAACGCCGGCGCGAACATCGCGACGATGTGCCATTCGATCACCAGCACCTGCGCGCCGTACGGGTGGCCGCAACGCTGCATCTCGAGCGGCGCGGCCGCCATGAGCAGGTTCATGACGCCGTAGGCGGTGGTGGCGCCCAGCGCCGCGACGAGGAAAGCGGGCTGCAGGGCGATTTGCGCGAGCGGGCGCTGTGCGCCGCCGCGTTCCTCGGCCGAGGCCCGGGGAATGTCTAGGCGGCTGACGATCAGCATGGCGATCGCCGCGAGCAGGATCAGGGACAGGAAAGAGCCGGTGAACAGCGGCCCGAGCAGCCCGCGGGTGAGTTTGCTGCTTTCCGGGCCGAGGATGCCGCCGACGATTCCGCCGGCGAGCACGAGCGAGATCGCCCGGCTCCTGAATTCCACGCTCACCGTATCCGCGGCCGCAAAGCGATAGAAGCCGCCGGTGCCGGTGTATACGCCGGAGACGAGCGCCGCCAGGCACAGCAGCCAGAAATTGCCGATAGCGGCCGCCGCCGCGGCCAGCGCCGCGCCAATCATCCCGAACAGGCAGCCGAGCAGGAAACCGGCGCGCCTGCCGCTGCGCTTCATGAAGTGCGAGATCGGCACGGTGGCCAGCGCGCCGCCGGCGATGTAGGCGGTCGCCGGCAGCGTCACCAGAGACTTGGCGGTCGCCAGCGTGTCGGCCGCGAGCGTGCCGATCGATATCATCATGACGTTGTTCATCACCAGCAGCGCCTGGCAGGAGCCTAATGCCACGACGTTGCTGCGAGCGCGGTGCACGGCAGGGCCCGCCGCTTATTGCTTGACGCGGATGCCGACCGCGTGAAACACGGTCTCACCGGCGTTGGCGAGTCGCACCGCGCGCGGCGAATCCCGCCACTGAAAGCCGGCGCGACTCATCTCCGCGCCCCAGTTCTGCGCGACGGTCCGGGCGGATTCGATGCTGACGAACAGGCCGTCGTTGCGATGCCAGTGATACAGCGTTCGATAGCCGGGCTCCAGCGCGACGTCGAAGAGGCGCAAGTGGGCGTTTTCGAACTTGAGCACGTGCCGCGGTTCCTGCTTGATCGGCACCGGTTCCTCGCCGTACGATGCGGCGCCCGTCGTGCAAAGCAATAGCAGCAAAAGGCTGCCGGGTCTCATGTCCTTACCTTCGCGCGGAGATTCCGCAGGCATGCTGCGGAAAGGTGCGCACTCTACCAGATTGGGTTTCGTCCGATGCGCGGGCGCAAGACCGCGGTGCTGCCAGCGTTTGACCCGCGAGCCGCGGCGCGGGGGAACTCCGGCGGCCTGGGCGGGTCGATCTTGTCCTGGTTGCCTTGTGCCGGTCGACCATTTCCCGTCCCTCCTGTCATGGCTCGGATGAGGGTGCGCCCTGGAGGCTGCATCCGTGTCCGGGCGGGCGCGAGAGAAATGCGGCCAAAGCCGCCGCGAAAGTCCCGGGTCGGCAAGCGGCCGTGGTGGTCCCTGCATATCGATGTCCTTCTGCGCCAGAGCGGCCTGTGCCGCGATCTCGTTTCTCGCCGTCTGTTCGGCGCGCGCCGACGAGATTTGGCTGCAAAACGGCGACCTCATCAGCGGCGAACTCGTCCGGCTGGAAGCGGGAAAGCTCACTGTCAGAACCGCATATGCCGGCGAGTTGAAGCTGGACTGGAGGCAGGTGCAGACGCTTTCCACCGAGCGGCCCGTCTACGTGACGCTCGATGACGAGACGCACACGCAAGGGGTTCTGAGCGCCGCCGGGGCCGGCATGGCGCTGCTGGCAGGACCCGACTCCCCGGAGGGGCGCGCGATCGAGTTGTCGCACGTGAGCGCCCTGGGACTAGAGCCCGGCTCGGAAGTGAAGATATCGGGACACGTCAACGTGGGTGGATCTTCCACCGGCGGAAACACCGACACGAGGCAGCTCAATGCCGACGCGGAAACGACGGTACGCTGGCGGAAAAACCGCGTCGTTGCCGGCGGCCAGGTCGCCCAGGCGGAGGAAGGCGGGCAGAAGACGCAGTCGAGCTATCTCGCCTACCTGAAGTACGACCGCTTCGTCTCGAAGCGGTGGTACGCCAATTCGAATGCCTCGGGCGAGCACGACTTGTTCAAGGACATCCGGCTGCGCACCACGCTGGGTGCCGGCACGGGTTACCAGTTCCTGGACACCCCGCGCGGCGCACTGTCCGCGGAAATGGGTGTGAACTACGTGACGACCGATTTCCGCGCCGCCCCGGACGAAGACTACCCGGCGCTGCGCTGGGCGCTGAATTTCGAGCACAATGTGTTCGGTTCGCAGGCGCGGTTTTTCCACCGGAACGAAACCTATGTCGGGCTCGACGCGGTGAAGCAGTCCTTCGTGCGCACGCAGACGGGACTGCGCTGGCCGATCATCGCGCGGCTCAACGCCACGATCCAGTACAACTACGACTGGGAAAGTCATCCCGCACCGGGCCGGGTGCGCGGCGATCGCGCCCTGCTGTTCACGTTCGGCTACGCGTGGTGAGCGGACGGCGATCCGGGCCACCGGAATCCGGATGGGGTAAGGCGACAAGCCGCCGCGGCGGGGATGGGTCGCGAATCGCCTTGGTGCTGGATCATTGCGCCGGGCATGGGCAGGCTGTGGCGACATTGCGCAGTGCAAGTCGCCGCCGTCCTCGTCGCAGGTGCGCATCAAGTGGTGCCGGGAGAGGGGGTCGAACCCTCACGGTATCGCTACCGCGGGATTTTGAGTCCCGTGCGTCTGCCAGTTCCGCCATCCCGGCGCGAGGACGCGAATTATCGCCGAAACGTGAAACCGCGAGCAAGGAAATGCCGTCGCGCGCCGATATAATCGCGCGATGCGACTGGAGGACTTCGATTACGAGCTTCCGCCGGAGTTGATCGCCCAGCATCCGCCGCCCGAGCGCAGCGCCAGCCGCTTGTTGCACCTGGACGCAGCAACCGGCCGGATATCGGACCACCGCTTCACCGAGTTTCCGCGATTCCTGCGCGAGGGAGACCTGCTGGTGCTGAACGATACCAGGGTGATCAAGGCGCGGCTGCTTGGCGCGAAGGACAGCGGCGGGGCGGTCGAGGTCATGGTCGAGCGGCTGCTCGACCCGCGGCGCGCGCTGGCGCTGATTCGCGCGAGCCATGCGCCGAGAGCCGGACAGCGCATCGTCCTGGCGGACGGCTCTGCATTGCGCGTGGCGGGTCGCGAGCAGGATCTGTTCGAGATCGTCTTCGAGGACGACGCGCTTGCCGTGCTAGAACGGGCGGGCAGCGTGCCGCTGCCGCCGTACATCGGTCGCGCGCCCGACCGCGAGGACGAGGCGCGCTACCAGACGGTGTATGCGCGCGACCCGGGGGCGGTGGCGGCGCCCACCGCGGGACTGCACTTCGACGACGCGATGCTGCGGGACGTGGAGGCGTGCGGGGCGAAACTCGCGTTCGTCACGCTGCACGTGGGCGCCGGCACCTTTCAGCCGGTGCGGGTCGCCGACATCGATCGGCATGTGATGCACAGCGAGCGCTACCGGATTCCCGAAGAAACGGCCGAGGCGGTCGCCCGCGCGCGCGCCGGCGCAGGGCGCGTTCTGGCGGTTGGATCGACCAGCCTGCGCGCGCTGGAATCGGCGGCGCAGGACGGCTCGCTTCAAGCCGGCTGCGGGGAAACCCGTCTTTTCATCCGCCCGGGCTACCGGTTCCGCGTCGTGGACAGACTGCTGACGAATTTCCACCTGCCGCGCTCGACGCTGCTGATGCTGGTGGCGGCGTTCGCGGGCCTGGAAAACATCCGCCACGCCTACCGGCACGCGGTGGACAGCCGGTACCGCTTTTTCAGCTATGGCGACGCGATGCTGATCGAGCGCCCGCCGGCGGCGGTCTGACCGTGCGCTTCGAGCTCCTCGAAACGGACGGCGCTGCGCGCCGCGGGCGGCTGACGCTGGCGCACGGCGTGGTCGAAACCCCGGCGTTCATGCCGGTGGGCACGTACGGCGCGGTGAAGACGGTGAGCCCCGCCGAACTCGAGGCGCTCGGCGCGCAGATCGTGCTGGGCAATACGTTTCATCTCTGGTTGCGGCCGGGTCCGGAGGTCATCGGCGCGCACGGGGGTTTGCACCGTTTCATGGGCTGGCAGCGCCCGATACTCACCGACTCCGGCGGATTCCAGGTATTCAGTCTGGGCGAGATGCGCAGGATCAACGAGGAGGGGGTGAATTTCCGCTCGCCGCTGGACGGCAGCCCGTGCTTTCTGTCGCCGGAAGAATCGATGCGCATTCAGCGCGTGCTCGATTCCGACGTCGTCATGGTGTTCGACGAGTGCACGCCCTATCCCGCGGACGAGCGCGCGGCGGCCGAATCGATGCGGCTGTCCCTGCGCTGGGCGGAGCGCAGCAAGCGCGCGCACGAGGGCAACCCGAACGCACTGTTCGGCATCGTGCAAGGCGGAATGTACGAGCGGCTGCGCGAGGAATCGGTGGCCGGGTTGTTGAGGCTGGGCTTCGACGGCTACGCGGTGGGCGGGCTGTCGGTAGGGGAACCCAAGGCCGAGATGCGGCGGGTACTGCGGCACATCGTTCCACGGCTGCCGGAAGACCGGCCGCGCTATCTGATGGGCGTGGGCACGCCGCAGGATATCGTCGAGGCTGTCGTTCGCGGCGTGGACATGTTCGACTGCGTCCTGCCCACGCGCAACGCCCGCAACGGCTGGTTGTTCACTCGCCACGGCGTCCTCAAGCTGCGCAACGCCAGGTACCGGGACGATCTGCGGCCGCCGGATGAGCAATGCCAATGTTATGCGTGCCGGAATTTCACGCGCGCCTACCTGCACCACCTGCAGCGCACCAACGAGATGCTGGGCGCGCGTCTCAATACGCTGCACAACCTGCACTTCTACCAGGAGCTGATGCGGGAACTGCGGGATGCGATCGCCGCCGGCAGGCTCTCCCAGCATGTCGAGGAGCTTGCCGTCAGCGTAGCAGCCGCGTGCTAGAATCGGCGCCTTTTTAAGGGATGCGACGTCCGCACGCGGACCGGTCCCCGCGCATCGGGAGGAATTCCAGTGTTGATCGATTTTGCATATGCACAGGCGGCGCAGGGCGCGCAGTCCGGCCTGGATCTCATCGGCCTGGCGCCCCTGGTGCTGATGTTCGTTCTGCTGTACTTCCTCATGATCCGGCCCCAGACCAAGAAGGCGAAGGAGCATCGCGTCATGCTCCAGGGGCTGCAGAAGGGCGACGAGGTCGTGACTTCCGGCGGCACCCTGGGCAAGATCACCCGCGTTGGCGAGAACTACGTCACGCTCGAGATCGCCACCGGGGTGGAGATCCAGGTGCAGAAACCGTCGATCCAGACCTTGCTGCCGAAAGGCACGCTGAAGAGCGCGGTCAATTCCTGAGAATCGGTTTGTTTCTCGGCCTCGTCGTTCGAACCTCGCTGCCCGCGCCCACGGTATGAACCGCTATCCCCTCTGGAAGTACATCATCATAGCCGTCGCGCTCGTCGTCGGCGTGCTCTACACGATTCCCAATTTCTTCGGCGAGTCGCCGGCGGTGCAGGTCTCCGCCGCCAAGGCGACCGTGAAGGTCGACCAGGCGCTGTTTTCGCGCATTCAGGGTGCGCTCACCAAGGCCAACATATCGCCCGACGGCGTGTATCTCGACCCCGGTGGCATCAAGGTCCGCTTCTCGAGCACCGACGTCCAGCTTCGCGCGAAGGACGTGCTGCAGAGCGAGCTTGGCGATGGCTACGTCGTGGCGCTGAACCTGCTGTCGAACTCGCCGCGCTGGATGGCGCGCATCAACGCATTGCCGATGTACCTCGGCCTGGACCTGCGCGGCGGCGTGCATTTTCTCCTGCAGGTGGACATGAAGGGCGCGCTCACCAAGGCGGCGGATCGCTACGCCCAGGACGTGCGCCAGGTCCTGCGCGCGAAGGACGTGCGCTACGGCGGCATCAGCCGCGACGGCCAGGCGGTGCAGGTGCGATTCCGCGACGCGGCGCTGCGCGACCAGGCGACGCAGATTCTGGAGCGCGAGACCCCCGACCTGCTGCTGCGCGCCGACGAGGCGGGGGGCGAGTACCGCCTGACTGGCAGCCTGAAGCCCGAGGTGCAGAAGCGCATCCAGGAGTTCGCGTTGCAGCAGAACGTCACCACGCTGCGCAACAGGGTCAACGAACTGGGCGTGGCGGAGCCCATCGTTCAGCAGGCGGGTGCCGACCGCGTGGTGGTGCAGCTGCCGGGCGTGCAGGACACGGCGAAAGCGAAGGAAATCCTCGGCCGCACCGCCAGCCTCGAGGTGCGTCTGGTCGACGAGGAGCACATGGACTCGGCCTCGCTGCAGGCCGCGATTGGCGGCCAGGTGCCGCTGAACGACGAGCTGCTCTACGACCGCGACGGCACGCCCTACCTGCTCAAGAAGGAGGTGCAGCTGACCGGCGACCGGATCGCCGATGCTCAGCCGGGCTTCGATGGACAGACCGGCGAGCCGGCGGTGCACCTGACGCTCGACAGCCGTGGCGCGACGCTGTTCCAGCAGGTCACGCGCGAGAACGTCGGGCGCCGCATGGCGATGGTGCTGGTGGAAAAAGGCAAGGGCGAAATCGTGACGGCGCCCGTGATCCGCACCGAGATCGGCGGCGGGCGGGTGCAGATCAGCGGGCGCATGACCACTACCGAGGCGCGCGACGTGGCGCTGCTGCTTCGCGCCGGCGCGCTTGCCGCGCCGATGGAGATCGTCGAGGAGCGCACCGTCGGCCCGAGCCTTGGCGCCGACAACATCCGGCGCGGCTTCCACTCCACCTGGATCGGATTTGCGGCGCTGTCGTTGTTCATCATCGTCTACTACAGCTTGTTCGGGGTGGTGTCGGTGATCGCGCTGGGAGTGAATCTGATGCTGCTGGTGGCGCTGCTGTCCATGCTGCAGGCAACGCTTACCCTGCCCGGCATCGCCGCCATCGCGCTCACGCTCGGCATGGCGATCGACGCCAACGTGCTCATCAACGAGCGCATCCGCGAGGAGATCCGCAACGGCACCACGCCGCAGGCGGCGATCGCGGCGGGCTACGAACGCGCCTGGGCCACGATTCTGGACTCCAACATCACGACGCTGATCGCGGGCATCGCGTTGTTCATGTTCGGCACCGGGCCGGTCCGGGGTTTCGCGGTCGTCCACTGTCTCGGCATCCTCACCTCGATGTTCAGCGCCGTGTTCGTTTCGCGCGGGGTCGTGAACCTGGTGTTCGGCGGCCGCCGCAGGCTGGAACGGCTGCCGATCGGCAATACCGAATGGCACAAGCGCCAGCCCGCGGCCTGAGGCCACAGCAGAGGCACTGAAAGGCAGAGGCACTGAAAGATGGAGTTCTTCCGGATCCGAAAAGACATCCCCTTCATGCGCTATGCGCTGGTGTTCAACGTCATTTCGTTGATCACTTTTCTGCTGGCGGTGTTCTTTCTCGCCACCAGGGGACTGCATCTGGGCGTGGAGTTCACCGGCGGCACGGTGATGGAGGTCAATTACGGGCACCAGGCGGACATCGGCAAGGTGCGCGCGACGCTGGAACGCATCGGGCTTCCCGACGCGGTGGTACAGAGCTTCGGCAGCTCGCAGACCGCGCTCGTCCGGCTGCCGGCAAAACAGAACGTGACCGGGGCCCAGCTGTCGGAGACGGTGATCGCGGCGTTGCGCCAGGACGATCCGAGCGTGGAGCTGCGCCGCGTAGATTTCGTCGGTTCCCAGGTCGGCAGGGAGCTGGTCGAGAACGGCGGTCTCGCGCTGCTGCTCGTCTCGCTCGGCATCGTCGCCTATCTGGCGCTGCGCTTCGAGTGGAAGTTCGGCGTGTCGGCGATCATCGCCAACCTGCACGACGTGGTGATCATTCTCGGCTTCTTCTCCTTCTTCCAGTGGGAGTTCTCGCTCTCCGTGCTCGCCGCGGTGCTGGCGGTCCTGGGCTACTCGGTGAACGAATCGGTGGTGGTGTTCGACCGGATCCGGGAGAATTTCCGCAAGATGCGCAAGGCCGCCGTGCCGGAGATCATCAATAACGCGATCACCCGCACCATGTCGCGCACCATCATCACCCACGGCAGCACTCAGCTCATGGTGCTGTCGATCCTGCTGTTCGGCGGCGAGACGCTGTTCTACTTTGCGCTCGCGCTAACCATCGGCATCCTGTTCGGGATCTATTCCTCGGTGTTCGTCGCGAGCCCGCTGGTGCTCTGGCTGGGCGTGTCGCGCGAGGATCTGGTGAAGCCGGAGAAGAAGACCGGGGAAGCGGTAGTCTAGCGCCGGGGCCGCCGTTGGAGCTTGCGACCGGCTTTCTCGACCTGATCCTGCATCCGGATCAGCACTTGCAGTTGCTCATCCAGGCCTACGGCGCGTGGGTCTACGGCATCCTGTTCGCCATCGTGTTCCTGGAAACCGGGCTCGTGGTCACGCCCTTTCTGCCCGGCGATTCGCTGCTGTTCGTCGCCGGCACCATCGCCGCCGCCGGAGAGCTGAACGTCCATGCACTGGTGGCCGCGCTTACTGCCGCTGCGATTCTCGGCGACTCGGTGAATTATGCGATCGGACGGGCGATCGGGCCGCGGGTGTTCCAGTTCGAGGATTCGCGTTTCTTCAAGCGCGCCTACCTCGAGCGCACGCATCGCTACTTCGAACGGCACGGCGGCAAGACCATCGTCATCGCGCGCTTCGTGCCGATCGTACGCACCTACGCGCCGTTCGTCGCCGGCATCGGGCGCATGGAATACGTCCGCTTTCTGCTCTTCAACGTGACGGGCGGGGCGCTGTGGGTCGCCTCGCTCGCCTACGCCGGAGCCGCCTTCGGCAACCTGACTTTCGTGAAGAGCAATTTGACGGCCATCATCTTCGCCATCATCGGGCTGTCCTTGATGCCGGCGCTGCTCGAATACTGGCGCCACCGCAGGGCGTCGTCCTGAGCGGCGGCGCGGCGGTCCGGCAACGCTAGTGGAGCGCCGCTGCGAGCAGCCGGCGGTACTTGCCGGTGAGCTCGTGCTCGTCGCCGAGCAGCTCGAATACCGCGAGCATGTTCTTCCTGCCCGCGTCGTCCGCGAAGCGCCGGTCGGCGCGGACGATCTGCAGAAGCTGCTCCAACGCCGGCTCGTAACGCCGCTCCGCGGCGTAGCGGCGGGCGAGAGCGAGCCTGGCGTCGAGGTCTGCCGGCCGGGTCCGGACGCGCTGCTCGAGATCGGCGAGAGAGACGTCGTCCGGAGCCTGCGCGAAAGCGAGTTCGGCGCGCAGCCTGCCGGCGCGCGGGTCGCGCAGCGCGAGCGGACCGAGTTCGCCGAGCAGCGCCTGCGCCTCCGTTGCCCGCCCCAGCGCGTGCAGGATTTCCGCGCGGTCCAGTTTGATGGCGTCGTCGTTCGGTTCCATCGCCTGAGCGGCTTCGAGAATGGCAAGCGCCGCCGCGGCATCGCCCCTCGCGAACGCGCCTTTCGCCTCGCGCCGTTTCAGCTCCGCGGCGGAGGGCAGCAGGCGGTCGATGAACTGCCGCACCGCCCCTTCCGGCAGGGCGCCGGTGAATTCGTCGGCGAGCTTCCCGTCGTCGAACGCCTTGACGTTGGGGATGCCGCGTACCCCGAATGCGGCGGCAAGCTCGGCGTTCTCGTCCGAATTCACCCGCGCGAGGAGGAAACGCCCCGCATAGGCCTCGGCCAGCCGCTCCAGCACCGGCGTGAGGGCGCGGCATGGCCCGCACCAGGGGGCCCAGAAATCGACCAGCACGGGGCGCTTGCGCGACTCCTCGAGGACTGCGGTTTCGAAATTCGATCGATCGATGTCGATGGCGTGGGCGGTCACGGTGTGCATCTGCTGGATTGGAACCGGTTCGACAGATGGCGGCGGCGAGGCCGGTCTTCAAGGCCGCGTTCGCAGGCGCTAGATGCGCCGCGCCAGCTCCGCTGCCCGTCCGATGTAGTCGTGCGGCGTGAGCCGCAGCAGCCGCTCCCTGTCTTCCTGCGGGATCGCCAGATTGCGGATGAAATGATGCAAGGTCTCGCGAGTGATGCCTTCCTTGCCGCGCGTCAGCGCCTTTAGCTGCTCGTAGGCGTTCTCGATCCCGAAGCGGCGCATCACGGTCTGGATCGGCTCGGCGAGCACCTCCCAGGCGTCTTCGAGGTCGGCGCCGAGACGGGCACGGTCCGCCTGCAGCTTGCCGAGCCCGCGCAGGCACGCCTCCCAGGCAACGAGGCTGTGGCCGAGCGCGACCCCCATGTTGCGCAACACGGTCGAGTCGGTCAGATCGCGCTGCCAGCGGGATAGCGGCAGCTTCTCGCTCAGGTGGCGCAGCAGCGCATTGGCGAGGCCCAGGTTTCCCTCGGAGTTCTCGAAGTCGATCGGATTGACCTTGTGCGGCATGGTCGAGGATCCCACCTCGCCTTCCTGCACTTTCTGCCTGAAGTAGCCGAGGGAGACGTAACCCCAGATATCGCGGTCCAGGTCGAGCAGGACGGTGTTGAAGCGGGCGTATGCGTCGAACAGCTCCGCGATTCCGTCGTGGGGCTCGATCTGGGTGGTGTAGGGGTTGAATTCGAAGCCCAGCCCCTCGACGAAGCGCCGGGAGAACGCCTCCCAGTCGAATTCCGGATAGGCGGCGAGATGCGCGTTGAAGTTGCCGACCGCACCGTTCATCTTGGCGGGCAGGCGCACGGCAGCGACGCGGGAGCGGGCACGGCGCAACCGGTGTACGAAGTTGGCGAGCTCCTTGCCTAGCGTGGTGGGGGTTGCAGGCTGCCCGTGGGTGCGGGACAACATCGGCAGTTCCGCGGTCGCGTGCGCGTGATCCGCCGCGCACGCGATCAGCGCGTCCATTGCCGGCAGCAGCACGGCTTCGCGCGACTGCTGCAGCATCAATGCGTGGCAGAGGTTGTTGATGTCTTCGGAAGTGCAGGCGAAATGGATGAAATGGCTGACGCTCGTCGCCTCGCGATTCGAAGACAGCCGGTCGCGCAGCCAGTATTCGATCGCCTTGACGTCGTGATTGGTCTGGCGCTCGATCGACTTCACCGCTTCGGCGTCGGCGGTCGAAAACCGCTGCGCCAGCGCTTCGAGCTGTGCGATCGTCTCCGCCGTCAGGGGGCGGATTCCGCTCAACTGCGGCGCCGCGCACAGCGCCTTGAGCCACTCGACTTCGACTTTGACCCTGAAGCGGATCAGCCCGAATTCGCTGTAGTAGTCCGCGAGTTTCGCGGACAGGTTGTAATAGCGGCCGTCGAGCGGAGACAACGCCGTGAGCGGCGTCAGCGTCATCTTGTGAAAGGATTTGATTTCACGAGGCAATTTTATCACGCCGGCAGTCGTGGCAGGACCGTCGTGAAGAAATTCCCGCGGTTTTTTCGAGTCACGGCGACCGGATGCGGTATGACGAGCGGCAACGATCGCGATGCTATAATTCGCGCCTTTTTTCGGCAGTCCGACAACAAGACAAAATGAGACTCATCGGGTCGCACACCAGCCCATTCGTGCGCAAGGTGCGCATCGTCCTCGCGGAGAAGCGCATCGATTACGAATTTATCGTCGACTCTCCGGGCGAGCCTGGCACCCGCGTGCCGGAGTTCAATCCGCTCGGCAAGATCCCGGTCCTGGTGACCGACGACGGAACGAAGCTCTTCGACTCGCGCGTCATCGTCGAGTACCTCGACTCGATATCCCCCGTGCGCAGACTCATTCCCGAGCCCGCGCGCCAGCGCATCCAGGTGCGCAAATGGGAGGCGCTCGCCGACGGCGCGCTCGACGCCGCGGTCCTGATCATGCAGGAGAAGCGCCGGCCGGAGCGACTGCAGAGCGCGGCATGGATCGATCGTCAGCGCGGCAAGGTCCTGCGCGCCGTCGCGGTTGCGTCGCAGGAACTCGGCGAGCGCAACTGGTGCTGGCCGGACGAGTACAGCCTTGCCGACATCGCGCTGGGCTGCATGCTCGGCTATCTCGATTTCCGCTTCCCGGACCTGGGGTGGCGCGATTCGTATCCGAACCTCGCGCGCCATGCGGAGAAGCTGTTCGCGATGGATCCCTTCATCGCCACGGTACCCAAGGGTTGACGCGCAGCCGCCTTAGGCGGCATCCAGCGCGGCCTGTGCGCCGTCCTCGATCGGCAATGCTTGCTCGATGATCCCGCCCCCCAGGCAGACGCGGGACTCGTAGATCACCAGCGACTGCCCTGGCGTGGCTGCCCATTGCGGCTCGGCGAACTCCACTTCGCAGCGCTGCGCGTCGACGCGGGCAATCGAGCATGGTGCGTCTTTTTGCCGATAGCGGGTCTTGGCGCCGAAGACCCAATGGGTGTGCGGCGTTGCGCCGCTCACCCAGCTGAGATCGGTCGTAATCACCGTCCTGGACATCAGCGCAGGATGATCGTGACCTTGGACCACTAGGAGCCGGTTGCCGGCGAGATCCTTTCCGGCGACGTACCAGGCTTCTCCCTGGCCGCCGATCCCCAGCCCCTGCCGCTGCCCGATGGTGTAGTACATCAGGCCCAGGTGACGGCCCACCACCCGACCGTCCAGCGTGACGATTTCTCCCGGCTGCGCGGGCAGGAATTTGCTCAGGAATTCGCGGAACGGCCGCTCACCGATGAAGCACACGCCGGTGGAGTCTTTCTTCGCGTGATTCGGCAACCCGATCCTTCTCGCCAGCGCGCGCACGTCCCGCTTGTACATTTGGCCGAGCGGGAACAGCGATTTCGCCAGCTGTGACTGGTTGAGACGGTACAGAAAGTAGCTCTGGTCCTTGGTGCCGTCTTCCGCACGCAGCAGCTGGTGCAGACCGTCGGCTTCACGCACCTGCGCATAGTGGCCGGTGGCGATGCGCTCCGCGCCCAGCCCGAGCGCGTGATCCAGGAAGGACTTGAACTTGATCTCGGCGTTGCACAGGACATCCGGGTTCGGCGTGCGCCCGGCTTTGTATTCCGCCACGAAATTGCTGAATACTCGGTCACGGTATTCGGCGGTGAAGTTCACGGCCTCGATTTCGATGCCGATGATCTCGGCCACCGATACGGCGTCGACCAGGTCTTCTCGCGCGGTGCAGTGCTCGTCGTCTTCCCAGTTCTTCATGAACAGGCCGACGACGTCGTAGCCCTGCTCCTTGAGCAGCCAGGCGGCCACCGACGAGTCCACCCCGCCAGACATGCCGACTACGACTCGCTTCCTTGTCATGGCGATCAATCGTAATCGATCAGCAGCGAGAGCGGAAAGCGATTGCCGCGCAGGTAGTCCTCGACGCAGCGCAGGACCAGCGGGCTGCGGTGACGTGCGCGGCTGAGGTGGATCTCCTCGAGCGTCAGCCACAGCGCGCGCACGACCCCTTCATCGAGCGCGCATCCGGCATGGTGGGCGCCGGCCCGGCCCGCGAAGGCGAAGCGCAAATAGGTGGTTTCCGCGCCCGCCTTGCGCCAGCGGTACACCCCGACCAGATGTTCCGGCGCGAAGTCGTAGGCGGTTTCCTCCAGCGTCTCGCGCGCCGCTCCCGCGATCAGGGATTCATCCGGTTCCAGGTGTCCCGCGGGCTGGTTCAGCATCAGTCCGTCCTCGGTACGTTCCTCCACCAGAAGAAAACGGCCGTCGCGCTCGGCGATCGCGGCCACGGTGACGTTCGGCTTCCAGGGCATGGTCAGACGAGTTTCGGGAAGAATCCGGTCAGTCCGCGGTAGATGTATTCGATGGCGATCGCGGCGATGATCAGTCCCATGATGCGCGTGACGATGTTCAGTCCGGTGCGGCCGAGGTGCGTCAGCAGCCATTCGGAGCGAACCAGGGTAATCCAGGTGGCGACGGAGATGATCGCCGCTGGCAGCAGCAGGCCGAGACGCAATAGCAGGCCCGGCGAGGAGTTGGTGGCGACGATCATGGTCGTGATCGCGCCCGGGCCTGCGAGCAGCGGGATCGCCAGCGGCACCACCGCAAGCCCCTCCTTTTCCGCGGCCTCCTCGGCCTCCGCTGGCGTGTGCCGGATGCGGCTTTCCTTCGCCTGCAGCATCGATATCGCAAGCATGAGGAACAGGATGCCGCCGCCGATCAGGAACGACGGCAGGCTGATGCCGAAGAAAGCAAGCACCGACGTGCCCATCAGCGCTGACACGGCAAGAATGCCGAACACGGTCAGCGCCACCACTTTGGCAACGCGGCGGCGTGCCGATGGGTCCAGGCCGGCGGTGGCGCTCAGAAACACCGGAATGGCTGCGATCGGATCGACGATCGCTGCGAGCGTCACGGTGAGCTTGATCAGTTGCGTCCAGTCCCACATCGGGAAGATCGGCGGGCAAACAAAAAAGGCAGGGGCCCGCCTGCCTTTGGTCCGCGTGAAGATTTTTGCCGGTTCGCGCGATACCGCGGCTTCGGTTCGAATTCAAGGCGGGTGCAGCTTAAGGCGTTTACGAGGGAGCGTCAAACACGCCTGCCGCGCGAAGGCGGGAGCAGGATTGGGGCAAAGCCTGCCGGCGGCGAAAACCGCGGTTGCGGCTGGGACATCTTGGTAACCTACGACTGCACGCCGGCGGGTGCCGGGGCGACGTCTGTTCGGTGCAGGCCGGGGAGGAGGGGATATGGGGAGCGGGATCCGGATACTTGTGGCAACGCTTCTTGCCGCGGCGGGGGCGCACGCATGGGCGATGACGGCGGCGGAAGTGGTGCCCTGCAGATCCAATATGCCGCAGAGGATCGTGACCCTGACCGGGCTTTTCCGGGTGCACGTGGCCTGCGACCACGTGCTCTACGAGATTCCGTCGGCAATGCTCGACCGGGACATGTTGCTCAATACCGAATTCGCCGCGCTATCCGTTGGCACCGATCGTTTTGCGCCCGGCTCCATCGTCGACAACCGGGTGGTTCGCTGGGTACGGCGGGGCGATCGCGTGAATCTCGAAGACGTGCGCTACGAGATGCGGGCGGAAAACATGCCGAACCTGCAGCGCGGGGTGGAAGCGGCAGAGCTGCGGACGGTGATCAAGATCTTCGACGCGGTGGCGGAAGCGCCGGATGGCGCGCCGATCATCGACGTGACGCCGTTGTTTACGACCGAGGTACCGGAAGGGTTCGCACAGGACTTCAAGAATCTGTTCCGCATGGCGGAGGTGGACCCGAAGCGCTCTTTCATCGAAAGCGTGAAGGCCTTTCCGCGCAACATCGACATCCGCGTCTATCAGACGTGGGTGGCAGACCCCAAGGAACTGCGCAAGCCGCGCGCCGCCGGGCAGCCGCGCCAGACGGCGAGCATCGGCTTCCTGTTCCATACCAGCATGCTGCTGCTGCCGGAGAAGCCGATGCGTGGTCGCTACGCCGACGGCAGGGTGGGCTTCTTCTCGGTTCCCTTCATCGACTATGGCACGCACGAGCACCGCGGCGTGAAGCGCGGTTTCATCACCCGCTACCGGCTGGAAAAAAAAGACCCGACGGCGGCGGTTTCGGAGCCGGTCAATCCGATTGTCTTCTACCTGAGCCGGGAAGTTCCCGACAAGTGGCGGCCGTACATCAAGAAAGGGATCGAGGACTGGCAAGGGGTCTTCGAGGCCGCCGGGTTTCGCCATGCCATCGTCGCGCGCGACGCGCCCAGTGAAAAGGAGGACCCGGACTGGGATCCCGAAGACGTGCGCTATTCGGTGATCCGCTGGACGCCGAGCGCGCGCATGAACGCACTCGGTCCAAGCGTGGTCGATCCGCGCAGCGGCGAGGTGATCTCCTCGCATGCGATCTTCTGGCACAACGTACTCAGTCTGGCGGAGCGCTGGTACTTCACCCAGACGTCACCGCTCGATCCGCGGGCGCGGAAGCTGCCGCTGCCCGACGACCTGATGGGTGAGCTGCTGAGTTATGTCGTAAAGCACGAAATCGGGCATGCACTGGGGCTGCGCCACAACTTCAAGGGTCACTCGGCGTATTCGGTGGCGCAGTTGCGCAGCCGGGCCTGGACGGAAAAGTGGGGCGTCTCCGCATCGATCATGGATTACTCCCGCTTCAACTACGTTGCCCAGCCCGGCGACAATGCCTATCTGCTGCCGAAATTCGGCCCCTATGATTACTTTGCCATCGAATGGGGATACCGCCAGCTCGACGAGGGAGTGTCCTCGGACGACGAGTGGAGCTGGCTCGACAAGATGGCGGCGCGGCAAGTAGACGAGCCGATGCTGCGTTTCGGTGGGGAGGACGAAGTCGCGACGATCGATCCTGGAGTGAACACCAATGTGCTCGGCGCGGACCCGATCGAGGCGGCGCGGATGGGCCTCAAGAACATCGACCGCGTCGTGCCTCTGCTCGTTCCGGCGACTACCGAGCTCGGCAAGGACTACAGCCGGCTGGCGGAGATGTACGACGGGCTGGTGCAGCAGCGGTACCGGGAGCTGGCGGCAGTCGTGAAGCTGGTTGGAGGGGTGGAAGAGGTGCGCTACGAGGGCGGCCGTGGCGGACTTCCCTTCACGCCGATCTCGCCGGAAAGGCAGCGCCAAGCCGTCAGGTTCCTAGTGGAAAGCGCGTTTTCCACGCCCGCCGCGTTGCTGGATCAGAATATTCTGCGCCGCATTGCACCGTCCGGCGGAGCGGATGCGCTGCAGGGCTCCAACGTCGAGCTGCTGGCGCAATTGCTCGATGCGGAGGTTTTCCAGCGCATGGCGGAATCGAGGGCGATCGCGGACGGGGAATATACGGGCGCGGACTTGTTGAAGGACCTCAACGACGGCCTGTTCAGGGAACTGGATCAACCCGCGCCGAGGATCGACCTGTATCGCCGCGACTTGCAGCGCAGCTATGTCCAGCTTCTGCTGGTGGCGTGGGGAGCGCGCTCCGAGCCGCAGGCGGACGATGCCCTTGCACTCGACAAGGCGGGACTGGCCAGGTCGGATCGGTTTGAAGCGGTTGCGACGGTGCCGCGCAACTACGTGAATTCGCCGCTTGCAGAGACCGCGCAGCAATATCGGAGCGTGCGCAACCGACCGAGTGAATTCCGAGCCGCCCTGCGCGTTGCGTTCGCCCATCTCACCGGAAAGGTCGACAAAGCAATCAGGAGAGTCAAAGATCCGGACACGCTTCGGCATCTGCGCGATGTGCGCGCCGAGCTGGACGACGGACCTTGAGTAAGAAGCCCCCCCAAGACGCAGGGGCGGGCGGACGGCGTTGCCGGCGATGGGCAGGAACCAAAACGAGCAGCGATTGGCCCGCCCCTAATGATGCGACTCACCCGGAACCCTTGCCGGATTCCGGGTGATTTCACTGCATTTTCAGCTTATTGTTGCGGTTTCTCGGCCTTCTTCTTGGCCTTCTTCTTGGACTTTTTCTTCTCGCTGTCGACGGCGCGGCCTTGGGTGTCCGTGGTCTTGCCCCCGGCCTTTACCTCGTCCAGGGCGCGGCCTTGCGTCTCGGTGGTCTTGCCGCCGGACTGGACCGGATCGGCGGCCATGGCGGAAACAACGAACGCCGCAAACGCGGCAGTAATCAGAACTGACAGGAACTTTTTCATGGACTTAGACCTCTCCTCGCGGTTTTTGAGAAAACGACATGATGACGCCATGTCGTTACGCATTGTAACGAGAAAATGCCGAAATCCGTTGACTTTGGTAGAAACTGCCGAGGGGAGGTACCGTTGCCCATCTTTCCTGCGGCGGTGTTTCCTTTCCGCAGGAGGGTCAAGGAAGGATTCTGTTTAGGCATGTCGTCCTAACGGTGCTCATGCGTGACGATGTAGTCGTATGCGGGTAGGGTCAGGAACTCGACGAAGTCCTCCGCCAGCGTCAGCTCCTCGAACATCCTCGCTCCTTCTTCGTATTTTCCGGCCGCGTAGCTCTTGTCTCCCAGGATTTCCCGCACCCTCTTCAGTTCCTGCGGTAGCAACTCGCGGAACAGCTCCCTGGTTACCTTCCTGCCGTCGTCCAGCACGCCCAGCGGGCTGCGGATCCAGTGCCAGATCTGGGCGCGGGAAATCTCCGCAGTGGCAGCGTCTTCCATCAGATTGAAAATCGGCACGCAGCCAGTACCGGCAAGCCAGGCACCCAGGTACTGGATGCCGATATTGATGTTGGTGCGCAGCCCCGCCTCGGTGATCGGTCCCTTGGGCTGAAAATTGAGCAGATCCTTCGCGCTCACCTGTACGTCAGGGCGCAGTTTGGCGATCTGATTCGGCGTCTTCATGACCTTGTCGAACGCCTCCCTGGCGATTGCGACGAGCCCCGGGTGCGCAACCCAAGTGCCGTCGTGGCCGTCGGTGGCCTCGCGATCCTTGTCGGCGCGCACCTTGGCGATCGCCGCGTCGTTGGCCGCCGGGTCGTTCTTGATCGGGATCTGCGCTGCCATGCCGCCCATCGCGAATGCGCCTCGCCTGTGGCAGGTCTTGATGAGCAGCAGCGAGTAGGCGCGCATGAAAGGGCTCACCATGGTCACCAGACCGCGGTCGGCGAGAATGAAATCCTCCTGGCCGCGCAGTTTCTTGATGCAGGAAAAGATGTAGTCCCACCGTCCGCAGTTCAGCCCCGCCGAGTGTTCTCGCAGCTCGTACAGGATCTCGTCCATCTCGAAGGCGGCGAGAATGGTCTCGATCAGAACGGTCGCCTTGACTGTCGCCTGCGGCACGCCGAGTTCCTTCTGCGAGAACACGAATACGTCGTTCCACAGCCGCGCCTCGAGATGCGATTCCATCTTCGGCAGATACAGGTAGACACCCGAGCCCCGCTTCACGCGGTCCTTCGCGTTGTGGAAAAAATACAGGCCGAAATCGAATAGAGACCCCGAAATCGGCGTGCCGTCCACCGTGAGGTGCTTCTCCTCGAGGTGCCAGCCGCGAGGGCGCACCAACAGGGTAGCGGTCGTTTCATTGAGCTTGTATTGCTTTCCTTCCGGGCTGGCGAAGGAGATCGTTCCGCGCACCGCATCGCGCATGTTGATCTGCCCCTGCACCTGGTTGTCCCAGGTCGGGGTGTTTGAATCCTCGAAGTCCGCCATGTACATGTTGGCGCCCGAGTTGAGCGCATTGATCACCATCTTGCGGTCGGTCGGGCCCGTGATCTCGACCCGGCGATCCTGCAGATCTTTAGGTGTCGGCGCGACTTTCCAGTCGGCTTCCCGGATGTATTTCGTCTCGGGCAGGAAATCGGGCAGCCTGCCTTCGTCGAGTTCCCTCTGGCGATCGACGCGGCGATGGAGCAGCTCGATTCTGCGTGCGTTGAACCGCCGGTGCAGCTTTGCAAGAAAAGCAAGCGCTTCCGGGGTCAGTATCTGCGCGTATTCCGGGGCATAGCGACCGGTAATCTTCATGCCCGCCGGCGCGGCGTAGTGGGTCATATCGGTTCTCCGAGGCGCGTAATTTCGTATTACGAAAACTGTTTTTGCCAAGCGATAGAAAGTATAACGCCGCGAGGGCAGGTGGCTGCCACATCGCGGCGTTATCGCGTCTAGAGTGTGCTCAGGCGAACTGCTCTTCCTCGGTCGAGCCCGATAGTGCGGTGACCGAGGACTGCCCGGCTTGCACCACCTGCATCACCTCGTCGAAGTAGCCGGTGCCGACTTCACGCTGGTGCTTGGTCGCGGTGTAGCCAAGGGCTTCCGCGCCGAATTCGGCCTGCTGCAGCCGGACATAGGCGGTCATGTTCTCCCGGACGTAACCGTGCGCCAGGTCGAACATCGAATAGTTGAGGGCGTGGAAGCCAGCCAGCGTGATGAACTGAAACTTATAGCCCATCGCACCGAGTTCGCGCTGGAACTTGGCGATGGTGGCGTCATCGAGGTTCTTCTTCCAGTTGAACGACGGCGAGCAATTGTAGGCCAGCAGCTTGTTCGAAAACTTCCTGTGGATCGCCTCGGCGAACTGTCTGGCAAAGGCCAGATCCGGTCTGCCGGTCTCGCACCAGATGAGGTCTGCGTAGGGCGCGTAGGCCAGACCGCGCGAGACGGCCTGCTGGATGCCGTTCATCACCCGGTAGTAGCCCTCCGAGGTGCGCTCGCCGGTACAGAACGGCTTGTCGTTGTCGTCGATATCCGAGGTGACCAGGTTGGCCGCTTCGGCATCGGTGCGAGCAAATAGCAGCGTCGGCACGCCAATGATATCGGCAGCGAGCCGCGCAGCGATGAGCTTTTGCACCGCTTCCCGGGTGGGCACCAGCACTTTGCCTCCCATGTGGCCGCACTTTTTTGCCGACGCCAGCTGATCCTCGAAGTGCACTCCGGCAGCACCCGCCTCGATCATCGCCTTCATCAGCTCGAATGCGTTCAACGCCCCGCCGAAGCCGGCCTCGGCATCGGCGACGATCGGCGCGAACCAGTCGATCGTGTCCCTGTTTTCGGCGTGATGGATCTGATCGGCACGAATGAAAGCACTGTTGATGCGGCGGACCACTGCGGGAACGCTGTTCGACGGATAAAGCGATTGGTCCGGGTACATCTCGCCGGCCAGATTGGCGTCGGCGGCAACCTGCCAACCGGACAGATAAATGGCCTTGAGTCCGGCGCGAACCTGCTGCATTGCCTGGTTTCCGGTCAGCGCGCCCAGAGCATGGACGAATGGTTCCTCATTCAGAAGCGCCCAGAGTTTTTCCGCCCCATGCCGGGCCAGCGTGTGCTCCACTCTGAGTGTACCGCTAAGCCGGAACACCTCTTCAGCCGAGTAGGGACGGGTGACGTCTTTCCAACGTGGATTTCCCGCCCATTCCTTTGCGATGTGAGCGATTTCCTGATCGCGGTTCATGCATTCTCTCCTTCCGGTTGTTTATTCCTGTCATTCAATCGGCCGGCCACCGGCCTCGCCCTGCGGTCGACGCGCAATGGTGCAGGCCGTGTCAGGGCGTGCTGGGGGGATTCCCCGACTGCATGGAAGCCAGAGATCCGATCTGGCACACCGTTTGGAGCACGCTTGGGGCGCATTCCAGCGAAGTACGGCACCGGTCGGTCGCCGAGCCGTATAGCAGTATGTAGAACCATAAAGTCATACATTGCTGCTTTGCAATAAATAAATTTTACAGAGAAAAAGTTATTTTAAACAATTATATATTTATACATCCGCAGTGTGAATTTTGCATTGCGAAACGCAATTTTGAACGTTTCGCCATAGCGGCCTGTCCTGTAGAGGGCGGCTTGCCTGACGACGACCCGACCGAGGCAGCGGGTAAATGTAGAATTCGCCCTTTAATAAATTGCACGGCCATCAGGCCGACATCGTTCTCATGCGCTCCCTCCGAAGCGAACCCAACATGTATCAACACATAAAAGTCCCAGCCGACGGCCAGAAAATCACGGTCAACAAGGATTTCACGCTCAACGTTCCGGCCCATCCCATCATCCCTTTCATCGAGGGTGATGGAACCGGTATCGATATCACCCCGGTCATGCGCAAGGTGGTGGACGCAGCCGTCGACGCGGCCTATAGCGCCAAGCGCAGGATTTCCTGGATGGAGATGTATGCCGGGGAAAAGTCTTGCAGGGTATACGGCGAAAATATCTGGCTGCCGGAGGAGACGCTGCGCGCCTCCAAGGAGTTTGTCGTCTCGATCAAGGGGCCGCTGACCACGCCGGTAGGTGGCGGCATTCGGTCGATCAACGTCGCGCTGCGCCAAGAACTCGATCTCTATGTTTGCCTTCGTCCGGTTCGCTATTTCAGGGGTGTGCCGAGCCCGCTCAAGCAGCCGGAAAAGACCGACATGGTGATCTTCCGCGAGAATTCGGAGGACATTTACGCGGGCATTGAGTGGCAGGCCGAGTCCGACTCCGCACGCAAGATAGTGAATTTCCTCGTGAAGGAAATGGGGGTGAAAAAGATCCGCTTCCCGAAATCGTCCGGCATCGGCATCAAGCCGGTCTCACGGGAAGGAACCGAACGCCTGGTGCGCAAGGCGATACAGTACGCGGTGGCAAACCGGCGTCGCTCTGTGACGTTGGTGCACAAGGGCAACATCATGAAGTTCACCGAAGGTGCGTTCCGCGATTGGGGTTACGCGCTCGCCAAGCGCGAATTCGGTGCGGAACTGCTCGAAGGGGGACCTTGGATGAAGCTGCCGAACGGCATCGTCATCAAAGATGTGATTGCCGACGCATTCCTGCAACAGATCCTCTTGCGTCCCGAAGAATACGACGTAATCGCCACCCTGAACCTGAACGGCGACTACATCTCGGATGCCTTGGCGGCGCAGGTAGGCGGGATTGGCATTGCGCCGGGTGCAAATCTATCGGACTCTGTGGCAATGTTCGAAGCCACCCACGGCACGGCACCCAAGTATGCGGGGAAGGATTACGTCAACCCGGGTTCGCTGATCTTGTCGGCGGAGATGATGTTGCGCCACATGGGCTGGGTGGAAGCTGCCGATCTGATTGTCCGCTCCATGGAATCGACCATTGAAGACAAGGTGGTGACCTACGACTTTGCCCGCCTGATGGCCGGTGCATCGCAGGTCTCCTGTTCCGGCTTCGGCAATGCGATGATCGAACGGATGCGGCGCTAACGAGCAGAAACTACGGACAAAAAAAGCCCGCAGTCACTTTGGCTGCGGGATCTTGCTTTGTTGGTCTTCTTCTCTGGTTGTAAGTGTCGGGTCTTGTCGAGCCTCTCAGCTTACGGCCTGGATATTCGATGCCTGCTTGCCTTTTGGGCCCTGCGTCACTTCGAATGACACTTTTTGGCCTTCCTTCAGTGTCTTGAAGCCGCTCATCTGGATTGCTGAGAAGTGCGCGAACAAATCTTCGCTGCCGTCGTCCGGGGTAATGAACCCGTACCCTTTGGCATCGTTGAACCACTTCACCGTACCAGTTGCCATAACCCCCTTCCCTGACAGAAAAACGCGGGCCGGAAAACCCGCCGATGTTGTTTGAGTTTCAAGTCCGCGTTATCGGCTAAAACCGGTACTGCAGTCGCCTTGAAGCCAAACATCCGCCTGCTTTTTAGGTCATTCACCCGGGGAAGTCAAGTACGGTTCGGGGGCGAAAAAGCGGGAAAAAGCAGGGCGTTGGGGACTTTTTCTCGGGTCGCCGAGCGGCCGCTAAAGCGGTCTTGTAATTTCGCCGTTATCAAGCAAAACTAGCGCTGGGAACCTCGGTGCGCACCAAGGCGGCAAGGATGGCCACAGGCACTCGCGACAACTCTCTTCTGGAGGTCGAGAAGAGCAAGGTCAAGCCGCCGCGCCTCTACAAGGTATTACTGCTGAATGATGACTACACGCCGATGGATTTTGTCGTTTCAGTGCTTCAGAAGTTCTTCTCCATGAACCGAGAGCAGGCGACGCAGATCATGCTCAAAGTCCACAGAGAGGGCATGGGCGTATGCGGCGTGTTTCCGAAGGACGTTGCAGCGACGAAGGTGGAACAGGTAATCTCATTCTCGCGTCAACACCAGCATCCCTTGCAGTGCGTAATGGAAGAGACCTAGATGATCGCGCAGGAACTTGAGGTCAGCCTCCACATGGCTTTCATGGAGGCGCGGCAGAAACGCCACGAATTCATCACCGTGGAGCATCTGCTGCTGGCCATGCTGGACAATCCGTCCGCGTCTGAGGTATTGCGCGCCTGCGGCGCCAACATCGAGGAATTGCGCAAACTGCTCACGGATTTCATCAATGAGCATACCCCGGTGGTGAGTGGCGAGGACGTGGATACCCAGCCCACGCTGGGCTTTCAGCGCGTCATTCAGCGCGCGATCCTGCATGTCCAGTCCTCCGGCAAGAAAGAAGTGACCGGGGCGAATGTCCTAGTCGCCATTTTCGGCGAAAAGGATTCTCACGCCGTGTATTTCCTGCACCAGAAGGGCGTCACCCGCCTGGATGTCGTCAACTTCATCTCGCACGGCATTACCAAGGTTCCGCAGGCGGCGCCTGCCAAGCAGCAGCAGGACGCGGACGGCGATTCGGAGCAAGAGCAGTCCCAGGGCGGCGCGCTGGAGAGCTACACCTCCAACCTCAATGCGCTGGCGATCTCGGGCAAGATCGATCCGCTGATCGGCCGGGAACTGGAACTGGAGCGCGTCATCCAGACGCTGTGCCGTCGACGCAAGAACAATCCGCTTCTGGTGGGCGAGGCGGGGGTGGGCAAGACTGCCATTGCCGAGGGCTTGGCCAGACGCATCATCGAGGGCAGCGTGCCCGAGATCCTCTCGCGCTGCCAGGTCTACGCGCTCGACATGGGTGCGCTGCTCGCCGGTACCAAGTACCGGGGCGACTTCGAGCAGCGACTGAAGGCGGTGCTCAAGCAGCTCACCGATAATCCGAATGCGATCCTGTTCATCGACGAGATCCACACCCTCATCGGCGCCGGAGCGGCCTCGGGCGGGACATTGGATGCGTCGAATCTGCTCAAGCCGGCGCTATCCTCGGGCAGCCTCAAATGCATCGGCGCGACTACCTATACCGAGTACCGCGGCATCTTCGAGAAGGACCATGCGCTGTCGCGTCGTTTCCAGAAGATCGACGTGACCGAGCCGTCGGTCAATGAGACGGTGGAGATCCTGCGCGGCCTCAAGAGCCGTTTCGAGGCGCACCATGGCGTGAAGTACACGCTCGGCGCACTGACCGCGGCGGCCGAACTCTCCGCCCGGTTCATCAACGACCGGCATCTGCCGGACAAGGCGATCGATGTCATCGACGAGGCTGGCGCCGCCCAGCGCATCCAGCCCCGTTCCAGGCAGAAGCGGATCATTGGCAAGCACGAGATCGAAACGATCATTGCCAAGATCGCCCGTGTGCCCGCTCAGAGCGTGTCCTCCAGCGACCGCTCCAAACTCCAGAATCTGGACCGGGACCTGAAGACGGTGGTGTTCGGCCAGGATCGGGCAATCGACGCGCTCGCTGCCGCGATCAAGATGTCTCGCAGCGGTCTGGGCAACCCGCAAAAGCCGATTGGCTGTTTCCTGTTCAGCGGTCCGACGGGGGTGGGCAAGACCGAGGTGGCCAGGCAGCTTGCTTATACCATGGGCGTGGAGCTGATCCGCTTCGACATGTCCGAATACATGGAGCGCCACGCGGTGTCGCGCCTCATCGGCGCGCCTCCCGGTTATGTCGGATTCGACCAGGGCGGATTGCTTACCGAGGCGATTACCAAACATCCGTATTCCGTGCTGTTGCTCGACGAGATCGAGAAGGCGCATCCCGACATCTTCAACATCCTGCTGCAGGTGATGGACCACGGCACGCTCACCGACAACAACGGCCGCAAGGCGGACTTCCGTAATATAGTGATCATCATGACCACCAACGCGGGAGCCGCGGAGCTGTCGAAAGTCTCGATCGGATTCACCCAGAGCAGCTCGGTGGGCGACGAAATGGCGGAGATCAGGCGCATGTTCACGCCGGAGTTCAGGAACCGGCTGGACGCCATCATCTCGTTCGCGCCTCTGTCCTACGAGATTATCCTGCGCGTGGTGGACAAGTTCCTCATCCAGCTGGAGGACCAACTGCACGAGAAGAAGGTGGAGATCGAGTTCACCGATCGGCTCAAGGAGCACCTGGCGAAAAACGGCTTCGATCCCTTGATGGGCGCGCGCCCGATGGCACGCCTTATTCAGGATACCATTCGCAGCGCGCTGGCCGACGAACTGCTGTTCGGGCGCCTGGCGAACGGCGGCAAGGTCACGGTCGACATTGATCCGGACGGCAAGACGAAGCTGCTGTTCGAGCAGGAAGCCGAGCCGGTCGTCTGAGCGGCATCGGGATACATGAAAGCCGGGGTCAACCCGGCTTTTTTGTTTGCTCTCCCGCGCGATTCGCGCTTCTATCCGGATCGCGTTATTACCCGACGACGGAGTACGTTGCGGAGCAAGCCTCGAAATCCGCCCGATCGCGAAAGGGTGAACCGGATGAGAGTAGTCTTGTTTTTCGTATCACTCGGCGCGGCGTGTGTTTTCGCGGCCTCGCCTCCCGCGGCGCAAGAAGTCCAGACGCGGATCTTGGTCGCTACCTGCACCGGCTGCCATGGCACCAACGGGCGCAGCAATGGGGCGATTCCGGGCATTGCCGGTTTGAACAAGGAATACATCATTCGCGCAATGCGCGAATTCAGGGCGGAGAAGCGGGCCTCGACCGTGATGCACCAGCAGACGAAAGCGTACTCCGATGCGCAGATCGATCGGATCGCGGCGTTCTTCGCCACGCAGGGCCGCTAGTCTGATCGGTAACTCCGGATAGTGTCATGAGGGTGTCGCGAAGACAGTTCCTCCGCTGGTTTTCCGCGGCGATGCCGTTGGTCGGCGCAGCTTGCGCAACCAGGAAACCTTCGCTCGGCAGCAGGACCGCCGGCAGGGTGGTGGTGATCGGGGCGGGCTTCGGCGGGGCGACGGCAGCGAAATACCTACGCATGTGGTCTCCCGACGTCGAAGTCGCGCTGGTGGAGCGCAACAGCGAGTTCGTATCCTGCCCAATGAGCAACCGGGTACTGGCCGGGGTGATCGAACTCAGGGATCTTGCCTTGGATTACGGCTGGCTGGTTGTGAAATATGGCGTGCGTATGGTGCGTGACGCGACGGTGGCCATCGATCCGGTCGGCCAGCAGGTGCGTCTGGCGGCCGGGGGGACGCTCAAGTACGACCGTCTGATCATTTCTCCCGGAGTGGATTTTCTCTACGACGACATTCCTGGACTTCGCGGCAACCCGGCGGCGCAGGATAGAGTGCCACATGCTTGGAAGGCCGGGCCGCAAACGGTGGCGCTGCGCAAATCGCTGGAGGCGATGCGGGACGGCGGAATCTACGCGATCACCGTCCCAAAGGCACCGTATCGCTGTCCCGCGGCTCCCTATGAGCGCGCCTGCCAGGTGGCGTTTTATTTCAAGGCGCGCAAGCCGAGATCGAAGATCCTCATTCTCGACGCGAACGACGAGGTGCAATCGGAGAAGGCTTTGTTTGCCGCGACATGGGCCGAGCGCTACGGCGCGATGGTGGAATATCGGCCGGGCGACGCGTTGCTCGGCATCGATCCGTCCTCAATGACCGCGAAGATGGAATTCGAGAACGTAAAGGCGGACGTTCTGAATGTCGTGCCGCCTCAGCGAGCCGCAAGAATCGCGCTCGACTCCGGACTGGCGGACGTAACCGGCCGCTGGTGCGAAGTCGATTTTCTGACTTACGAGTCGAAAGCGGTCAGAAATGTGCACGTGCTCGGCGACGCGATCCAGGGTGCGCCGCTCATGCCCAAGTCCGGGCACATCGCCAACCAGCAGGCAAAGGTGTGCGCGGCCGCCGTCGCGTCCCTGCTGCACGGCGACCGACCGGATCCGCGCCCGATGCTGAGCAACGCCTGCTACAGTTTCGTCACCGACAAGGAGGCTTTCCACTCCGCCTCGGTGTTTGCCTACAATCCGCGCACTCGCACGATGGAAGTCGTCCCCGGCACGGACGGCGGCTCGGCTGCCCCCAGCGAGCTCGAGGGCCGCTACGCGCAGTCCTGGGGACTCAATATCTGGGACGACATGCTGGCCTGATGCTACGGCGCGGAAGGATCGCGGGCGTCCTCGCGCACCGGCGGCACGAGGAAGTAAGTCAGCGTGATTAGCAGTGCAAAAACGAAGTAAAGGACAGCGAAAACCCACGGCGGCCAGTCGTAAAACAGCAGCCGGTGCAGCCAAGCGGCGACGAATCCGGCGTCCGACGAGGTGCCGCGAAGCTTGTCCTCCCAGACCGTCAGAGGGCACGCAATGCCGGCCAGGGTTTCGATGCAAACGAACCAGATCGCGGCGAGGTGAACAAGGCGCAGGCCACGATTTCGCACCCCCGGCCAGGCGAAACCGGCACCGATCCAGACATAGACGGCGACGCCCGCGACGAACGCGACGAAGGCGGCATGCAGGACAAGGATGGCATCGGCTAACCACCCCATGGCGGGTGGGACCGATCAGGTGGCGATCGGGCGCGAGCGGTCCGCGATCCACTCGCTCCACGATCCCGGATAGAGCCGAGAGCCTTTCAATCCCGCAATCTCCATCGCGAGCAGGTTGTGACAGGCAGATACACCGGAGCCGCATTGGTGAATGACCTGTTCGCCCGGCGAATTCCCGATCAGCCTGACGAAGGCATCGCGCAATTCGTCGGCCGGTCTGAACATGCCTTGCTCGTCGAGATTGTCCTTGTAGAAGTGGTTCAATGCGCCCGGGATATGGCCGCCGATCGGATCGACGGTTTCGTTCCTGCCGTGATAACGCGCGTTGCTGCGCGCGTCGATCAGCGTCATCCCCGGCTTGTTCAGATGCGCGGCAACATATGTGACGGTTACCGCGGCCATCGCGCGCGGTCTGGCCGCGAAGCGTGTACGCTTGGGCTGTGGCACCTCCTGCGTGACCGGCCCGCCGGCATTTACCCAGGCGTCCCAGCCGCCGTTCAGGACGGCAACGCGGTCGTGGCCGAGCCAGCGCAACATCCACCACAGCCGCGCCGCGTACGTTCCGCCCGCGCTGTCGTAGCCCACCACCTGCGAATCCGAATTCACACCCATGTCCCCCAGCCACGCCGCGAATATCTCGGGTGCCGGCAGGGGATGGCGCCCGTTCCTGCCGGTAGGCGTTCCCGAAAGGTCGCGGTCCACCTGGGCGAAGCGCGCGTTCGGCAAGTGTGATTCGGCGTAGGCCCGTGCGCCGAAATCCTGATCGGTGAGCTCGTGACGGCAATCGAAGATAACCAACCGTGGATTGCCAAGATTCGATGCGAGATCCGTTACTGAAATCAGCGTGGTGTAGCCCATCGGAGAGCGATTCGTGGCGTGCGCTGGAAAAAGACGCCGTATGGTATCCGTGCGCCTGGACGCGGGCAAACCGCACAGCCGACGCGCCGGAGGCGTTGCAAGCGGAAAATGATCATTGCTCGGCGACGTATGATGAGCTATTTTTATCGACTTTCTTCCGAATTCCCCGCCGTGGTTAAGCCCAAGATCGAGAAACCGCTCACCTTCGAGGGTGCGCTCGCCGAGCTGGAGGGCATCGTCGCCGCCATGGAGGGCGGCCAGCTCCCTCTCGAGGAATCGCTTGCCGCCTATAAGCGCGGCGCGGAGCTGCTGCAGTACTGCCAAGGCCGGCTCCAGGACGCTCAGCAGCAGGTCAGGGTCCTCGAGGCGAACGCGCTGCAGATTCTTCCTGGTGACGCAGACGCCGAATAGCTTCGAGGAGTGGATGCTCGACTGCCAGGAGCGGGTCGAGCGCACTCTTGCAGAGGCGTTACCCCCGGCGAACGTGGTGCCCGCGCGTCTGCACGCGGCGATGCGCTATGCGGCGCTGGGCGGCGGCAAACGGATGCGGCCTCTGCTTGCGTACGCTGCAGGCGAGCTGGCGCAGGCGGAAGTCGAGCGACTGAACTGGGCGGCGGCGGTGGTGGAACTCGTCCACGCCTACTCGCTGGTTCACGACGACCTGCCGTGCATGGATGACGACGTCCTGCGACGCGGCAGGCCTACGGTGCACGTCGAGTTCGATGAGGCCACGGCATTGCTCGTCGGCGACAGCCTGCAGACGCTCGCGTTCCAGTTGCTCGCCGAACGCAAGCTGGCCGATCGTCCCGACACGCAACTGGAGATGGTCGGGCTTCTGGCTCGCGCGGCGGGTTCGCGCGGCATGGCCGGCGGTCAGGCGATCGACTTGGACAGCGTCGGCACGACGCCCTCGGTACCGGAGCTGGAGTTCATGCATGTGCACAAGACCGGCGCGCTGATTCGCGTCGCGGTGGCGCTCGGCGCGCGTTGCGGGAACCGGTTCTCGCCCCGGCAACTCGAACAACTGGATCGCTTCGGAAAGTTCATCGGGCTGGCGTTTCAGGTCGTGGACGACATTCTCGACGCCGAGTCGAGCACGGCGACGCTGGGCAAGACGGCAGGCAAGGATGCGAAGAACGCCAAGCCGACATACGTGAGCGCGATCGGCCTGCAACGCGCCAAGGAACTGGCGCGCGAACTGCGCGACGACGCGCTCGCTGCGCTTGCCGCGTTGCCGGACGGCGGGGGGCGCCTGCGCGAGCTGGCGAACTTCGCCGTCTCGCGAAAATTCTGAAATTGAGAACCCGGACGTGACCGCAAACGCGTGGCGTGAAACTGCCGTCTTCGGAGACGCCGCACCGACCGAACAGGGCGAAATGTACGAACTGCTGAAAACGATCAACCGGCCCGCCGAGCTGAGGGCGCTCGATCGCAAGCAATTGCCGCTGCTGGCGAAGGAGCTTCGCGACTATCTGATCGAAACGGTATCGAGGACCGGCGGCCATTTCTCGTCCAATCTCGGCACGGTCGAGCTGACGGTTGCGTTGCACTATGTATTCGATACGCCCCACGACCGCCTGGTGTGGGATGTGGGACACCAGACCTACGCGCACAAGATTCTCACCGGGCGCCGCGAGGCGATGTCCAGCCTGCGCCAGTATCGGGGGATTGCCGGCTTCCCTCGCCGCGAGGAAAGCGAGTACGACACCTTCGGCACCGCGCACTCCAGCACCTCGATCAGCGCAGCGCTCGGCATGGCGGTGGCGGCGCGGCGGCGCGGCGAGGACCGGCGGGTCGTGGCGATCATCGGCGACGGCGCGATGACCGCGGGAATGGCGTTCGAAGCCCTGAACAACGCCGGAGCGATGGACGCCAACCTGCTGGTAGTGCTCAACGACAACGACATGTCCATCTCGGAGAATGTCGGCGCATTGAACAACTACCTTGCTCGGCTGATGTCGGGTCGCTTCTACGCGGCGGCCCGCAAGGCAGGCGAGAAAGTGCTCGGCAAGGTGCCTACGATGCTCGAGCTGGCGCGGCGCGCAGAGGAACATTTGAAGGGGATGGTCATGCCCGGCACGCTGTTCGAGGAATTCGGCTTCAACTACGTTGGTCCGATCGACGGGCACGATCTCGACGTGCTGGTCGCCACGCTGTCCAACCTGCGCAAACTGGAGGGCCCGCAGTTCCTGCACGTGGTGACCCGCAAGGGCAAGGGCTACAAGCCGGCCGAGGACGATCCCATTCTCTACCACGGTGTGACGAGGTTCGATCCGGTTGCGGGCATCGTTGCGAAGACAGGCGGCAAGCCCACGTATACGCAGGTTTTTGGCGACTGGCTGTGCGAGATGGCGGCGCGGGACGAGCGCTTGATTGCGATCACGCCTGCGATGCGGGAGGGATCGGGCTTGGTGCGCTTCTCCCAAGAGTATCCCGACCGGTACTTCGACGTCGGCATCGCGGAGCAGCATGCGCTCACCTTTGCCGCCGGCTTGGCCTGTGAAGGCATGAGGCCGGTGGTGGCGATCTACAGCACATTCCTGCAGCGTGCGTACGACCAGCTCATTCACGACATCTGCATCCAGAACCTTCCGGTCATGTTTGCGATCGATCGCGCCGGTCTGGTCGGGGCAGACGGTCCCACCCACCATGGCAGCTTCGATCTTTCTTATCTGCGCTGCCTGCCGAACATCGTCGTCATGACGCCGAGCGACGAGAATGAATGCCGGCAGATGCTCTACACCGCGTTTTGTGCCAACATGCCGGCGGCGGTACGCTATCCGCGCGGGACCGGCCCGGGAGTCGAGGTACGCCAGGAAATGACTGCGGTTCCCTTGGGCAGGGCGGAGGTGCGCAGGCGTGGGCAGCGCATCGCCATCCTGGTTTTCGGCGCGCCGCTCGCTGCGGCGTTGCAGGCAGCCGAGCAGATCGATGCCACGGTGGTCAACATGCGGTTCGTCAAGCCCTTGGATGTCGCCTTGGTGCGCGAACTGGCCGCCAGCCACGACTTGCTGGTCACGGCGGAGGAAAACACGATTTCCGCCGGCGCCGGCAGTGCAGTCCTGGAGGCGCTCGAAGCGGACGGGATCGCCACCACACTGGTACTGCAACTCGGCCTGCCGGATCGGTTCGTGGGGCATGGCGACCCCGCCAGCCTGATCCGCGAGTGCGGGCTGGATGCGGAAGGCATCCTGGCCGCCATTCGTACCCGCATTAGCTGAGTGGTTTACTCAACTATTGAGCGCATCTATAATGCGAACGGTTCTTTGCGCCGGAAACGCCGATGAATTTCCCCGAAAACCTTTCCATCCCTGACGTCCAAAACAGCGTCGACACCCGCCGTTTGGCGATCGACCGGGTTGGGATCAAGTCAATCCGTCACCCGGTCCAGGTCGCGGAAAAGAACGGCGGCGTGCAGCATACGATTGCGACGTTCAACATGTATGTCGGGCTGCCGCACAACTTCAAGGGCACCCATATGTCGCGTTTCGTGGAGATCCTCAATGCCCACGAACGCGAGATTTCGGTGGAGTCCTTCGAATCCATGGTGCGCCAGATGGTGCGCCGTCTGGAGGCGGAATCCGGCCACATCGAGATGACGTTTCCGTACTTCGTGGAGAAGAGCGCCCCGGTGTCGGGCGTGAAGAGCGTGATGGACTACGAGGTCACGTTCATGGGTGAAATCGACGACGGCAGATACGCGCTCACCATGAAGGTGGTGGTGCCGGTGACCAGTCTATGTCCCTGTTCAAAGAAGATCTCCGACTACGGCGCGCACAACCAGCGTTCGCACGTCACGATCACGGCACGCATCAACACCCACGTCTGGATCGAGGAGCTGGTGGGAATGGCGGAGGAGCAAGCCTCCTGCGAACTGTACGGCCTGCTCAAGCGTCCGGACGAGAAGTTCGTCACCGAACGCGCTTACGACAACCCGAAGTTTGTCGAAGACATGGTTCGCGACATTGCCACCTCGCTCAACAGGGACAAACGGATAGATGCTTACGTCGTGGAGAGCGAAAACTTCGAATCGATCCACAATCACTCTGCTTACGCCCTGATCGAAAGGGACAAGACCAAACCCGGCGCGAGGCGCTGATCGCGCCCCCGATCGCGTGCACGCGAAGCAAAAGGGCCGCAGTCGCGGCCTTTTGTGTTTTCAGTCGGGCCGGATCAATACCGCCGCGTCAGGGTTAGACTGTCTCCTTCGCGCTTCATGTCGAGCCGGCCCAGGAAGCTCATGCCGAGCAGCACGACCGGCTGTTCGACGTCGGCGGTGACCAAGCCGTCGATATTGGTCAGCGCGATATCGCCCAGACGGACCTGATCGATCTTGATGCGATATCCCGCCACGACGCCGTTTGCGGTGCTGACGCTGACTTTCTGTCCCGCCAGATAATTGATCCCCGCGCGCTTCGCATCGTCACTGCCCATCGATACCAGCGACGCGCCAGTATCCACCATGAGGCGCACGGTCGCGCCGTTGATCGTGCCGGTGGTGATGAAATGTCCGTTGCCGTCGGAGATCAGGGTCACGCTGGACCGGCCGCTGCTCCCGGCCTCGGTCGAGACCGCTTCGCCCAGAACAAGCTTCTGGCGCCGGCCGTCGACCTCGACGATTGCGTAATCGCCATGGACTGCCAGCAGCTTCACCCCTTCGGGCGTCTTTTCCCCGACCCGCAGGGTTTTGGGCTTGTTCTTGTCGATGACGAGTACGGCACGGCCGTCCGCCACGCCGATGATACTGACCTCTACCGCGTCTGCCGCCGCCGCCATCAGTAGCATTGCGATAATTACGCCGCCTGCGAACCATGACCGATACGAGCGCAACACCATGAGACCTGTCGCCATCTTCCGCCACTATGTCACCGAGGGTCCGGGATATTTTGCCACCTACCTCGATCGCCGAGGACTGCCGTGGCGCCTGATCCGGATCGACGAGGGGGATTGCGTTCCTGTCGATCCAGGCGCTTTTTGCGGTCTCGCATTCATGGGCGGACCGATGAGCGTCAACGACGAGCTGCCCTGGATTGCGCCCGTCCTCGAGCTTATTCGGCGGGCGGTGGCCGATAACCTGCCGGTGGTGGGCCATTGTCTCGGGGGACAGCTCATGTCCAAGGCGTTGGACGGACGCGTGTCGCGCAACCCGGTGATGGAAATCGGCTGGGGCGAGGTGGAGGTGGCAGCGGTCCCCGCGGCGCGGCAATGGTTCGACGGCCTCGACCGTTTTGAGTCGTTCCACTGGCACGGCGAAACCTTCACCGTCCCCCCCGGCGCCACCCGCATTCTCGGCGGCCGCTGGTGCGAGAACCAGGCCTTCGCGCTCGGGCCACACCTCGCAATGCAATGTCACGTCGAGATGACCGAGGATCTGGTGCGGACCTGGTGCCGCGCGGGCGCGCGCGAGATTGCACAGAACAAGAGCCCGGCAGTGCAGTCTCCCGACGAGATCCAGCGCAATCTGCCGGAACGGATCGCCGCGCTCAACGCGGTGGCCGATCGAATATACGAACGCTGGATCGAAGGACTGCGAGGATAAACGAAGAGCATCCCCCGAGGGCAGAGCGCCTGATCACCCCCGAAGGAAAAATCGAGGTCCGGCCTGCCTATCCTTTTCTTGGATTGCGCAGCTTCACGCTGAAGCATTGCACCGGCAGGCCGGTGCCGTCGTCGAAATCGGCGGCGCACTCGATCGCGTGGCGGGCAATCTGCATCGCGCTGAGGTTCGGCCGGTCGTAGCTCGCCCAGAGGGCGCCGAGCGCGTAGTCGCTGCCGCTTCCGTACGCGTAGAAGCGGGAGAATTCCTGCACCGTGCGGTGTCCCGAAACGCCGAAGATGCCGTTCGGATTGGCGATCAGCACGTCCATGCGCGAGGACTCCAGTGCGTCCTCCTTGTCTTCTTCTGGCAGCAGAAAGTAGCGCTCCTTGAGCGCCGCATGCAACCGGTTCCAGGTCTTGAAGATCTCCACCGGATTTTCCAAACGGACCTGTTCCGCGTTTTCCAGAAAATAGTCGCGCAGGATCATCTTGAACGTCGCGTTGCCGGTCACCGCGACGTAGTTCTGCCCGACCTTGAGGATCTTTTCGCTGTTGACGATGTAGCCCGCGCTCTCCTTGGCCGACCCCCATTTGGTCAGGGTGTCGGCAGCGATCGCGACTACTCCGCCTTTCTTGGTGACCGCAATGGTGGTCATGGCAACGCAGGGTTTACCTCAAGTCATTGTTTTTATAAGGGAGACTCGGTCGATTTCGAACTGCACACCACATTTTGCCCTGCCTCCGGGGGGCCGCATAGGCCCGCCGGAGCAGGGCAGGACGAGGAGGGATCAGCGACGGCCGCGCCGGGCGGCAATGCGCATGCGCAGGGCGTTCAGACGGATGAATCCGGCGGCATCGGCCTGGTTGTAGGCGCCCTTGTCGTCGTCGAAAGTGGCAACTCGCGGATCGAACAGCGAATCGCGCCTGGATGCGCGGCCCACTACCAGCACGGTCCCCTTGTAGAGCTTTACTCGGACCACGCCGTTGACCGCCTTTTGCGATCCGTCGATCAGGGTCTGCAGGAGCTGTCTTTCGGGGCTGAACCAGTAGCCGTTGTAGATCATGCGCGCATAGCGCGGCATCAAATCGTCCTTGAGTGCCAGCACTTCGCGATCGAGCGTGATGGATTCGATCGCGCGATGCGCCTTGAGCATGATGGTGCCGCCCGGGGTCTCGTAGCAGCCGCGCGACTTCATTCCGACGTAGCGGTTCTCCACGATGTCCAGCCGCCCGACCCCGTGTTTGCCGCCGATCCTGTTGAGCGCCGTGAGCACCTGCGCCGGGCTCATCTTCCTGCCGTTGACCGCGACGATGTCTCCGCGACGGTATTCGAGTTCGACGTACTCCGGCCGGTTCGGCGCTTTCCGCGGGGAGACGGTGATGCGCCACATCGACTCCTCGGGCTCGAAGTCGGGGTCCTCCAGAATGCCGCCCTCGTAGGAGATGTGCAGCAGATTGGCGTCCATCGAATAGGGGGCGCCGCCTTTTTTCTTCTTGAAGTCCACCGGTATGCCGTGCTTTTCGGCGTAGGCGAGCAGTTTCTCCCGCGACATCAGGTCCCATTCGCGCCACGGCGCGATGATCTTTACGTTCGGCATCAATGCATAGGCGCCGAGCTCGAAGCGCACCTGGTCGTTGCCCTTGCCGGTCGCGCCGTGGGAAATCGCGTCCGCCCCGGTCTTCCTGGCGATGCCTACCAGATGCTTGGCGATCAGGGGCCGGGCGATCGAGGTGCCGAGCAGGTATTCGCCCTCGTAGACGGCGTTGGCGCGAAACATCGGGAACACGAAATCGCGCACGAATTCCTCGCGCAGATCCTCGACGAAGATCTGCTTTACGCCGAACATCTTCGCCTTCTTCCGGGCCGGGGCGAGCTCTTCGCCCTGGCCGATATCGGCGGTGAAGGTGACGACTTCGCAACCGTAGGTATCCTGCAGCCACTTGAGGATTACGGAGGTGTCCAGGCCGCCGGAGTAGGCGAGCACGACTTTCCTGATTTGCTTCATGGGTAAGCCACGGTCGTGGATGATTTCAGATGCGGTTGGAGCCGCCCGATTTGAGCTCTCCGTTTTCCCACTCGCCTTCGACCGCCTCGCCGTCCGGGCTGCGGTATATGCCCCAGCCGTGGGGTTTGCCGGCACGCCATTCGCCGTCATAGGTGCTGCCGTCGGGATTGTGCGAAATGCCCTTGCCGTCCTGCATGCTGTGTTTCCATTCCCCCTTGTAGCGCATGCCGGAGCGCGACGTGTAGGTGCCGGTGCCTTCTGCCCAGCCGCGTTTCAAGCTGCCTTCGTAGCGCTCTTCCAGCTTGCCGCCGATGTACCACTCGAGCACGCCGTTTCCGTCCGCAAAGCCGTCCTTGCAGGCGCCGCTCCAGCGCGCGGACTCGTTCTCCTGCGGGTTTGGGTTGTAGATCTTGCAGCCGTTCTGGTCGGCGAGAGTCGGCGTGTCGTCTTCGGCCGCCATCGCCGACGCAACGCAGAACAGGCTCGCGCAATAAAGGGTGAGTATGAGCTTGCGAACCATGGGTTTCTCCTCGGAGATAGTGATTGACCCCCTTCTTCGGCGATCCCCTTTGTGGCCCCGGATGGACCGTCGTGGATGGGAGAATTCGTGCGGTGCCTTGCCCGGGTCAGCTCACTTCGACTCGATCCGCCCGAGCAGAAGATATTCCATCAGGGCCTTCTGCGTGTGCAAGCGATTCTCCGCCTCGTCCCAGATTACGCTCTGGGGACCGTCGATGACAGCCGCCGCCACTTCCTCCCCGCGATGCGCCGGCAGGCAGTGCATGAACAGGGCATCGGGCCGCGCCGTCTTCATCATCTCGGAATCGACCCGCCAATGCTCGAACGCCTTCTTGCGCGCAGCGTCTTCGGCCTCGAAGCCCATGCTGGTCCAGACATCGGTGGTGACGAGATCGGCGCCCCGCGCCGCGTCCATCGGGTCGGCGAAGCTCTCCAGGCGGCTCGTGTCGTAAATGCCGGCGCGCTCCGGCTCGACCTCATAGCCGGGGGGTGTGGACACATGCAAGTTGAAATCGAACACCGCCGCCGCCTGCAGCCAGGTATTGCACACGTTGTTCGAATCGCCGATCCAGGCCACGGTCCTGCCGCGGATCGAGCCGCGCTTCTCGATATAGGTGTAGATGTCCGCCAGGATCTGGCAGGGGTGATATTCGTTGGTCAGGCCGTTGATGACCGGCACTCGCGAATGATTCGCGAAACGCTCGATGATCTCCTGCTCGAAGGTGCGGATCATCACCAGGTCGCTCATGCGGGAGATGACCTGCGCGGCATCCTCCACGGGTTCGCCGCGCCCGAGCTGGGAGTCGCGGGTATTCAGATAAATCGCGCTCCCGCCGAGCTGCTGCATGCCGGCCTCGAAGGATAGCCGCGTACGAGTGGACGCCTTCTCGAAGATCATCACCAGCGTGCGATCGGCGAGCGGCCAATAGCGCTCGTAGCGCTTGAACTTGTCCTTGATCCAGCGCGTGCGTTCGAACAGATATTCGAACTCGTCGCAGGAGAAGTCCTTGAGCTGAAGGAAATGCCGGACCGGCCGCATCACCGTTCAGCCGGCCACGGCGGCTTCGGCAGAGACGAAGGCCCGCACCAGGCGCGTGACTCCGTCGATCATGAGCTTCGCCTCGGCGTCGCTCATGGTGAGCGGCGGCAGCAGACGCACGACGGTGTCGGCGGTGACGTTGATCAGCAAGCCGACTTCCAGGCCGCGCTGCACCAGCTCGCCGCAGGGGCGATCCAGCTCGATGCCGATCATCAATCCCATGCCGCGAATGTCCTTCACGCCCGGCAGCCCGCCGAGGTTCTGGCGGAAGGCGGACAGTATCGTATTGCCGAGCCAGTCGGCGCGTTCGAGCAGGCCTTCTTCTTCGATGACGGCGAGCGTGGTGAGCGCCGCGGCGCAGGCCAAGGGATTGCCGCCGAAAGTCGAACCGTGTGAACCCGGTTTGAACACTTGCGCGGCTGCGCCGCGGGCGAGACAGGCGCCGATCGGGAAGCCATTGCCCAGGCCCTTGGCCAGCGTCATCACGTCCGGCAGGACGCCGGCGTGCTGGAAGGCAAACCAGGTTCCGGTGCGCGCCATGCCGCTTTGCACCTCATCGAGCATCATCAGCCAGCCGTGGCGGTCGCAGGCGCGCCGCAGCTCCGTGAGATAGGGAGCGTTCGGCACGTTGACGCCGCCTTCGCCCTGGATAGGCTCCACCAGCACTGCCACGATGTTGGAATTGTGCGCGGCGACCTGGTCCAGCGCGGCGATGTCGTCGTACGGCACGCGCACAAAACCGGTGAGCAAGGGCTCGAAACCCGCCTGAACCTTGCGGCTGCCGGTAGCGGAGAGCGTGGCGATGGTACGACCGTGGAAGGCCTTTTCCATGACCACGATCGCGGGCGATTCGATGCCCCTCTGATGCCCATGCAGCCGTGCGAGCTTGATCGCTGCCTCATTGGCTTCGCAGCCGGAATTGCAGAAAAACGCGTTGTCCATGCCGGAGAGCGCGCACAGCCTGGCCGCGAGCTGCTCTTGCTCCGGAATGCGGTACAGGTTCGAAGCGTGAATGATCCTTCCCGCCTGATCCGCCAGCGCGCGCAGCAGGCGCGGGTGGGCGTGTCCGATTCCCGAGACGGCGATGCCGCACAGACAGTCGAGATAACGCCTGCCGTCGACGTCCCACAGCCAAGCGCCTTCGCCCCGAGCGAAGGAAACCGCCTGGCGGCCATATGTGTTCATCAGGTGCTGCGTGGACGTGGTCATATGATTACGCGGTCCGAAAAAAGCACACGGCGGCATGTTGCCGCCGTGTGGTGTCGGTTCCTGGCCGTTGTTTCCAGTTGCTGTTTTAGCCCATTCGCGCCGCCGATGCAACCCGGATCGCGGGCGCGATTATTTCAGCCGCTTGAGCTTCTTGTCTTCCGCCGCGGTCAGTACGCGCAGACAGGGCAGATAGCCGTCGTAGACGATGCCGTGCATCTCGACGCGTTTCTGGCTCCGCAGCAGTCCCACCAGGTAATACAGGATCTCCTCGGTGATCAGCTGTCCCGGGACCAGCACCGGTATGCCCGGAGGATAAGGGACGACCTGGTCCGCAGAAACGCGGCCCTGCAACCCCTTGTTGAGCTTGTCCTGTTCGTCGACTAGGGGCACCAGCTCGCCGCCGCAGTAGAACGCGTCGCGGGGCAGGTACCTCAGACTGGTGAAGCCTGGGATTTCGGGCGTCTTGTACAGGCGCCGCTGGGCGCGGCCTTCGCGCGCGATGCGCATCAGCGCGTCATACAGCCGCGAGACCTTGGAGCGCGTGGTGCCGATGGTGAGCAGGAGCGACAGCGTGTTGAAGGTGGATTTCTCGACCTGGATGTTGTAGCGCTCGAACAGCTCGCGCTGCAGCTCCTCCACCGTGTAGCCGCAGGCCGAGATGTCCACCGTGCACTTGGTAGGGTCGAGCTTGATGTTGTCGTCACGCACCTCTTCGGGGAGCAGATCCTCGAGGTCGAGGACGCGGAACACGCCGCTGGAATTGATCTGGGCGCGCAGCTCGTGGGTGAGCTCGAGAGTGCGCGACAACAGCTTGTAGCCCTCCATCGACGCCTGTTTGCGCCCCACGTCCAGGCTCGCAATCATGCTGTATTGCGGGCTGGTGGAGGTGTGCATGTTGAAGTTCTCGCGAAAGATGTGCTCGTTGAAGTCGGGGTCGTTGACGTGGATCATCGACGCCTGCGAGAAGGCGGACAGGACCTTGTGCGTGGACTGGGTGACGTAGTCCGCTCCCGACTCCAGCGCGGTGGGACGGAAGAAGGGGTGAAACCGCGCGAAACCGTACCAGGCTTCGTCGATGATCACCTTGATCTGTTTCTCGTGCGCAGCGCGGACGATGGGTTCCAGGTCGTAGCGCAGTCCGTCGTAGGTGCACGAGGTCAGGATCAGCGCCTCGGCATCGGCATGTTCCTCGATCGCCTTCAGGATCGTGGCTTTCGGCACCGGCCCGAAGATTCCGTATTTCCTGTTCACCGAGGAATTGAGGTAGATGGGATGGGCGCCGGAGAGGACCACGCCGTGGTGCACCGACTTGTGGCAGTTGCGGTCGAGCAATAGCTTCTCGCCCGGAGCGAGCAGGGTCTGGAAGATCACCTTGTTGCCGGTGGAGGTGCCGTTGGTGGCGAAGAAGGTGCGACGCGCGCCGAAGGCCTTGGCGGCGAGTTTCTGGGCTTCCGCGATGACTCCGGTGGGTTCCATCAACGAGTCGAGCATCGGGACCGAGACCGACAGGTCGGCGTCGAAGACGTGCTCGCCCATGAATTCGTAGAAGTCGGACACCCACGGGCTGTCGCGCAGGCTGTCGCCGGAGGAATGCCCCGGCGTGTGCCAGGCGTCCTTGGCCATGAAGACATAGGTCTTGAGCGCGTCGTAGAACGGCGTATCCGAACGCTCCTGCAACTGGGCGTTGAGGATGCGGTACATGCCGCGGTAGTCGCGCTCTCCGCGATAGAAGTAACCGTCGACCGCCTCGGTGAACAGCGCGTCGACGACCTCGTCCTCCTGGTCCTGGGCGATCAGGACGTAGATGTCCAATTCCGGACGCAGGCGGGTGATCTTCTGCACCAGCTCCAGCGCGGACATCTGCAGCACCCGGCTGCCGCCGTTGGACTCGTTCTTCAGGGTGTAGAGCGTGTCATCGACGATGACGGCCTGCAGATCGCCGTCGGTTTCGATTGCCGACAGCGCCTCGCGGGCGGTGGTCACTCCGAGGAAGGCGATTCCCAGCGGGTTATCCAGGCTCTTGGCGGCCGCGTTCAGGCCTTTCACGAATTCCTTGAGGACCAGGATTTCGTCGTTGACCACCAGAATTTTGCTGATGGGTTTGCGCATGCGGCGAAGCGGAATTATCTACTAATTATTTGATGCAAAATGATTCTTTTATGCAGCACAATTTCTTCTTGCTGCGCTGCAAAAACTTGCTATGATGGCGCGGGCAAATTCGAGGTGAGTCATGTCCCGCTCTACTGAGGAAATCGTCATCATCGGCATTACCGAGTCGGGTCGGAACTTCCGCCCCAGCGACTGGGCCGAGCGTCTATGCGGTTGCATGTCGGCGTTCGGCGAAGACCAACGGTTGCGCTACTCCCCCTACGTCAAGCCCGTTCTGTCGGAAGGAGTGAAGTGCGTCGTGGTACACCGACGGCTCGAGGAGGTCGACCCGATCGCTTACTCGTTCCTGATGTCCTTCGCAAAGGATAACGAGTTGCGAATCCGCGAAGGGCGTCATGCGCTCCGCCCTGCGGTGGTCCACAAGAGCGAGGTTGCCCTCGAAATGAAAAGCCCGCAGATCTAGCTGCGGGCTTTCTGTATCGTCCACGCGTCGCCGGCGGGCGTCAGGCCATCGCTTTGATGGCTGCCGCGAGGCGGCTCTTGTGTCGTGCAGCGGTGTTCTTGTGCACGATCTTCTTGTCCGCGATCGAATCGATTCTGCTCTGCGCGACACGCAGCTGCTCGGCGGCGACTTTCTTGTCACCCGCCGCGATCGTCTTGCGGACTTTCCTGATCATCGTCCTCAGCTCGGTGCGTAGCGCGGCGTTGCGCGCGCGCCGCTTTCCCGCCTGCCTGGCGCGCTTCTTGGCGGATGCGATATTGGCCATGTGTCGGTGTCCTTAACTGGGCTCAAGCCGTCTGAAAAGTGCGCTATGGTACTGTTCCGTCAGGCTGTCTGCAACCCGAAACGGGCCGATTCATCTTCTTGGCCGGAGTGAATCCCGCTGCAGGCCTCCGGACCCGCAGCGGAGGCGTGATACCCGTGCCCTCGGGCCGAACGAGCAGAACAACATGAACCTTCTCAAGGCGCTTGCTACCGTAAGCAGCATGACACTGATCTCGCGGGTGCTGGGCTTCCTGCGCGACATGGTGATTGCCCGGGCCTTCGGTGCTGGGTTGTACACGGACGCGTTTTTTGTCGCCTTCCGGCTGCCGAACCTGTTGCGGCGGCTGTTTGCCGAGGGCGCCTTCTCACAGGCATTCGTCCCGGTGCTCGGTGAATACAAGAACGCGAAGGGTGATGAGGAGACGCGGCACCTTATCGATCGGGTCGCGACCCTGCTCGCCGTAACGCTGGTCGCCGTCTCGGTCCTCGGCATTTTCGCCGCGCCGATCATCGTCTACGTCAGCGCGCCCGGTTTCGCGGCAGATTCCGACAAGTTCGCAATCACGGTCGACCTGCTTCGGATCACCTTTCCGTACATCCTGTTCATATCCCTGACCGCGCTCGGCGCGGGAATTCTCAATACGTGGAGCCGGTTTTCCGTCCCGGCCCTGACCCCCGCGCTGCTCAATCTTTCGTTCATAGCCTTCGCGCTCTGGCTGGCGCCGTATTTCGATCCACCCGTCCGCGCGCTCGCCTGGTCGGTGTTCTGTGGCGGGATTCTGCAGCTCGGCTTTTTGCTCCCGTTCCTGTGGCGGATCGGCATGCTGCCGAAGCTCGCCTGGGCCCCCGGCGACGCCGGTGTGCGGCGCATTCTGAAACTGATGGGACCGGCGGCGTTCGGCGTGTCGATCGGGCAGATATCGCTGCTCATCAATACGATCTTCGCGTCCTTCCTGGTGACCGGGAGCGTGTCGTGGCTTTACTACGCCGACAGGCTGATGGAATTTCCGACCGGCCTGCTCGGCGTGGCGCTGGGCACGATCCTGTTGCCCAGCCTGTCGAAAAGTTTCGCCGAGAAGACGCACGACGAATATTCGCGCCTGCTGGACTGGGGATTGCGGCTGACTTTTCTGCTTGCCGCACCCTGCGCCGTGGCGCTCGCGGTTCTCGCCGTGCCGCTGATTTCGACACTGTTCCTCCACGGCGAGTTCGAAAGTCGAGACGTGCTCATGACGCAGCAGGCTCTGGTGGCCTACAGCGTCGGTCTGCTCGCGCTGATCCTGGTGAAGGTCCTCGCGCCGGGTTTCTATGCCCGTCAGAACATCCGCACGCCGGTCAAGGTCGCGCTGATTACGCTGGCCGGCACCCAGCTCATGAACCTCGCGTTCGTCTGGCCGCTCAAGCACGCGGGACTGGCGCTCGCGATCGCGCTTGCCGCGTGGATCAACGCCGGCTTGCTGTTCTGGAAGCTTCGCAGCCACGGTGTTTTTTCGCCGCGGCCCGGCTGGGAGGAGTTTCTGCTGAAAGTGGCGCTGGCACTGGCCGCGATGGGAGCGGTGCTGGCCGCGACCATGGGCGGCGTGGACTTCTGGCTGTCCGCGCGCAGCCTGCATCGCGTGCTGCGCCTTTCCGGGGTAGTGGCGGCCGGCGCGGCGACCTACTTCATCGCGCTGTGGGTTTTGGGGTTCCGTCTGGCCGATTTCAACAAGCGCGCCGCCTGATCAACCCTTTGCGCGCATCGCGGCTTCGACCACCTTGCGCGTGAGATGCGGCGCGAACATCTCGATGAAATCGTACATGTATCCGCGCAGGTAACTGTTCTTGCGAATGCCGATGCGCGTGGTGCTGGCCTCGAACAGATGACTCGCATCCAGCGCGCGCACGGCGGTGTCCCGCTTCGGATCGTAGGCCATCATCGCCACGATGCCGATGCCGAGCCCCAGCTCGACGTAGGTCTTGATCACATCGGCGTCGATCGCGGTCAGCACCACATTCGGCACCAGATTGCGCCGCGAGAAAGCCTGGTTGATCCGTGAACGCCCGGTGAAGGCGAAGTCGTAGGTGATGATCGGATACTTTGCGATTTCCTCGAGCGTGAGCTTTCTAGCCTTCAGCAGCGGATGGCTGGGGGGCGTGAGCACGCAGCGGTTCCATTCGTAGCAGGGCAGCATGACCAGGTCCTCGTACAGTTCGATCGCCTCGGTGGCGATCGCAAAATCGGCTTCTCCGGAAGTGGTCAGCTCTGAGATCTGGGTGGGGCTGCCCTGGTGCAAGGACAGTCGCACCCGGGGGTAGCGCGCGCGGAAACGCTTGATGACGGGCGGCAGTGCGTAACGC
>Ga0070741_10000932_pt1 | contig 96455 bp, 83 predicted proteins | sample Coa_R1_4_FD_66440 | JGI IMG/M metagenome (GOLD analysis project Ga0070741, IMG submission 66440) | Surface soil microbial communities from Centralia Pennsylvania, which are recovering from an underground coalmine fire - Coalmine... | ecosystem: Environmental > Terrestrial > Soil > Unclassified ...
ATCCACCGCTGATGAGAGTACTTCCCCGGTCCGGCCGGTAGCTCGACCTAAACCGGGGGGACCACACCTCTCGTGATGCACGGGTTCTGTGCACCGGGAGCATCGCGACTTCGCCGCCGGATGGATTGGGTGTTCGTCTGCTCGCACCCGTCACTCGGCCATCGCATCCCGCCCCGCGACTGTAGACGCTTGCGCAGACGCCCCTTGGCATTGGAGCGGGATAAGCGACATTATGGGGAGCAGAATGCAGGAAGGAAAGAGCGCGCGTCGATTTCCACACGATGCCAACAGGGTTGCTAACGCTTTCCACACGCCGGCTTCTCTCCATCACTCCGAAGAGGTGAAAACAGCACCCGCTTGCGCGACACCCGGTCGCAGGCGCATGCTCACCAGTGCCCCGAACCCGAAGTTCGCGCACGCGATGCAGCAAGTCCGACCGCGAAATTCGGGTTCAGAGGGGCACTAGAGTCAAAAATGTTGCTAGTGGTCCTTTGATTCCGAAGTTCGCTCTGAAGGTGCTGCAACTATTGGCGAACTTCGGAATCGGACCACTCGTAAAAGCAGCTCGCAAAGAGCGCACATAAAAAGCACCGGGGAGAGACATGAGCAAGCCAGAATTCGGCCGGCGCGACTTCTTGAAGGGCGCCGTCGCCGGTGGCGCCGCGGTCGCCGCCAGCACAACCGTCGCCACCGAGACCGCGCTCGCCCAGCAACCCAGTACCGTAACGCCTGCGACAGCGGCGCCGGCAACCGCAGCACCCGCCGCGGCGCCGGCGATCACCGGCTATGAATTCCTCAGCATCGACGAGGCCGCCTTCGTCGAAGCGCTGGTCGACCACATGGTGCCGGCCGACGAGCTGACGCCGAAGGGCACCGACCTCGGCATCAATATCTATATCGACCGCGCGCTCGCCGGCGCCTGGGGCAAGGGCGACCGGCTCTACATGCAGGGGCCGTGGAAACAGGGCTCGCCCAACCAAGGCTATCAGCTGCCGCTCACGCCGGCGCAGCTCTATCGCGCCGGCATCGACGCCACCAACGCGCATTGCCGCAAGACCTATGGCGGCAAAACCTTTGACCGTCTCGACGCGGCACAGCGCGAAGAAGTGCTCAAGGGGCTCGCCGACAACAAGATCAAGTTCGACAGCGGCCTGCCGGTGCGCGTGTTCTGGGGCACCGTCTACCAGACCGTGATGGAAGGCATGTTCGCCGACCCGATCTATGGCGGCAATCGCGACAAGGCGGCCTGGCGCATGCTCGGCTTCCCCGGCGTCATCGCCGTGCATCGCGACCACGTGACGAGCTATCGGGGGAAACCGTTCCCGTCGAAGCCCGTCAGCATCGGCGACATGAGCTGACGTTATGCTGCGCTCGATGGCTGTACCGCCTTCGTCACCCGCGGGCTTGACCCGCGGGTCCATCCTTTTCGCAAGAGAGATGGATGGCATCGGAAGTCGGGCTTGCCCGACTTCCGCAGGATTTGAACAGCCGCAAGTCGGATATATCCGACTTGCGGGTGTCAAGCCCGGCCATGACAGCAACAAATTCAGCAACAGACAAAATTGGTTCTGAGGACCTAACCCATGGTCACCAAGCTCAAGGAAGTCGATGTCGTCATCGTCGGTCTCGGCTGGACCGGCGGCATTCTCGCCAAGGAACTCACCGCGGCGGGCATGAAGGTGGTCGCGCTCGAGCGCGGCGCTATGCGCACGCCGGAGAACGACTACGCGCTGCCGAACATCCGCGACGAGCTGCGCTATGTCCAGCGTCACGATCTGATGCAGAACACCGCGCGCGACACGCTGACCATCCGCAACAATCCCTCGCAGGAGGCCTTGCCGATGCGCAAGCTCGGCTCGTTCCTGCCGGGCGAAGGCGTCGGCGGCTCTGCCATCCATTGGAGCGGCCACACCTGGCGCTGGACCGACATGGAATTCAAGATCCGCTCCCACTACGAGGAGCGCTACGGGAAGAAGTTCATTCCCGACGACATGACGATCCAGGACTGGGGCATCACTTACGACGAGCTCGAGCCCTATTACGAGAAGTTCGAGCGCACCGCCGCGGTCGCCGGCAAGGCCGGCAACCTGAAGGGCAAGATCCAGCCGGGCGGCAATCCGTTCGAGGCGCCGCGGCAGAACGAATATGCGCTGCCGCCGCTCACGCCGATCCTCGCCAGCGAGATGTTCAGCGAGGCGGCGACCAAGCTCGGCTATCACCCGTTCCCGCGGCCGTCGGCCAACGCAACGCAGGCCTACACCAATCCCGACGGCTCGAAGTTCGGCGCCTGCCAGTATTGTGGCTATTGCCAGCGCTTCGGCTGCGAGGCGAACGCGAAAGGCTCGCCACATCTCACCGTGATCCCGATCGCGATGCGCAATCCGAATTTCGAGCTGCGCACGCACGCCTGGGTCACGAAGGTGCTGAAGGACAGTGACGGCAAGCGCGTCACCGGCGTGACCTACACCAATGTGCTCAACGGCGAGGAATTCGAGCAGCCGGCCGGCATGGTTCTCCTTTGCGCCTATGCGCTCAACAATGTGCACCTGATGCTGCTCTCCGGAATCGGCACGCCATACAATCCGGACACGCAGCAAGGCGTGGTCGGCAAGAACTACTGCTACCAGACCGGCGTCGGCGCGCGGCTGTTCTTCGAGGGCAAGTACTTCAACCCCTTCATGAGCGCCGGCGGCTCCAACGCCACCATCGACGACTTCAACATCAACTGGGCGTTCGACCGCGGGCCGCACGGTTTCGTCGGCGCCTACAACGTGTCGGGCGGCTTCAACACCGCGCTGCCGATCGGCTATCGGCCGGTGCCGCCGGGCACGCCCCGCTGGGGCTCGGAATGGAAGCGCGCGACGGCGAAGTGGTACCAGACGGCGATGCCGATCAATGCGTCGGGATCGGTGATGGCCAACCGCTATAATTACTTCGACCTCGATCCGACTTACCGTAACGCCTTCGGCCAGCCGCTGATGCGCATGACCTTCGACTACAAGGCGAACGAGCAGAAGATGGGCGAGCATGCGGCGAAGGTGGTCAACGAGATCGCCAAGTCGATGAACCCGACGCATCGCACCGAGGCACGTGCGCGCGCCAGCTGGACGGTGGTCCCGTATCAGAGCACGCACAACACCGGCGGCGCCATCATGGGGCCGAACCCGAAGGTCAGCGTGCTCAACAAATATCTGCAGAGCTGGGATTGCCATAATCTCTTCGTGGTCGGCGCCTGCGTGTTCCCGCACAACGCGTCGTACAATCCGACCGGCCCAGTGGGCGCACTCGCCTATTGGACCGCGGACGCGATCAAGACCTATGTGAAAAATCCGGGACCGCTGGTGCACGCGTGATGATGATGCCAATGCAGATGAGCCGAGCCGCAGACGACGTGATGGATGCCGCAGCGTTTCCTCCCCCCTCCCCCCGCGAAGCGGCAGGGAGGGGCTGGGGGTGGGGGGCTTCTATGGGACATGCAGCAAAGACCCCCCACCCGGCGCCTACCGGCGCCACCCTCCCCACCGCTCGTAAGAACTCGCGGGGGGAGGGAAAGAGAGGCCGAGCGTCCCGTACGGGTTTGGCTATCGCGGTTGCTTCACTCTTGCTCGCCGGGCTCACCACGCCCGCCCGCGCCGAGGGCGATGCCAAGCGCGGCGAAGCGAAATTCGGCGAATGCGCGGCGTGCCACACGCTCAAGCAAGGCGAGAACAATGTGGGCCCGAGCCTGCACGGCATCTTCGGCCGCAAGGCCGGCGAGCTTACCGATTTCCGCTATTCACCGGCGCTGAAGAAGAGCGGCATCGTCTGGTCGGCGGAGACGCTTGACAGCTATATCGCCGATCCGCAGGCCATGGTGCCGGCGAACCGCATGCCGTATGCGGGGCTCGCCGACAAGGGAGCGCGCGCGGATCTGATTGCGTATTTGAAGGAAGCGACGAAGTAGCGCCAAGCGCAAACGCTTCTCCTCATGGTGAGGAGCCGCGCGTTAGCGCGGCGTCTCGAACCCATGAGGCCCCTGTGCGTGCGGCCATCCTTCGAGACGCATCGCTTCGCGATGCTCCTCAGGATGAGGGCTGAGGATGTGGCGCGCTAGGAAGCAGCGCCCTACGCGCGTTCTTTCAGCCGCTCTTTGTCATAACCCGCGACGCGCTTGTAGCTCTCGGAGAGCGCGATGAGCTCTTCCTTGCTGATGACGTCGTCGATGTTCGTGAACGGCTTGTCGCCGGTGCGCTTGTAGACCTCGTAGAGGATCGCGTCAGGCGGCGCCTTCCTGTTGGTGAGCACCACCTGCGTGGTCGCCGGCAGGCGCTTGTCCTCATACGCCTTGAGCGCGGCGACCGGATCGGCGTTGGCGACGAGCGCGTCGGCGAGCGCGCGGCAATCCAAAATCGCCTGCGCCGCGCCGTTGGCGCCGCGCGGATACATCGGATGCGCGGCGTCGCCGAGCAGCGTCAGCCTCTCGAAGCTCCAGCGCGGCAGCGGGTCCTGGTCGACCATTGGATATTCGAGCAGCACGTCGGACGAGCGAATGAAGGCGGGCACGTCGAGCCAATCGAAGCGCCAGTCCTCGAGGATGTGGATGAAGTCATCGAGATTGCCGCGCTTGTTCCAGTCGCGCTTGGAGTATTGCGGGGTCTCAATGTCGACCACCCAGTTGACCAGCTGGCGGCCGTCGGCATCGACATCGTTGCGGATCGGATAGATCAAGAGCTTCGCCGGATGATGCCAGCCCACGCGCACCATGCTGGCGCCGGAAAGAAACGGCTTCCAGCGGGTGACGCCGCGCCACATGTTGACGCCGGAATAAAGCGGCGGACCTTCGTCGGGATAAAGCTGCTTGCGCAGCACCGAATGGATGCCTTCGGCGCTGATCACCGCGCGGCCCTGCTGCGCGGGGAGCGGCGCGCCGGTTTGCGCGTCCTCGAAATGCGCCGTGCCGCTGGCGGCGTCGGCGCGGGTGCAGCGCCATCCGGTGATGACGCGATCGGCGCCGGCGCGGGCAACGAAAGCGTCGAGCAGCACCATCTGCAGGTCACCGCGATGGATGGAGAACTGCGGCACGTCGTAGCCGGCGAAGCGCCCGGCCGGCTCCTTGTAGATGAACTGGCCGAAGCGGTTGTAGAAGCAGTATTCGCGCGTGGTGACCGCGACATCGGCAAGCGCCCGCTCGAGGCCCAAGCCCACCAGCTCGCGCGAGGCATGCGGCAAGAGGTTGATGCCGACGCCGACCGCCTTGAGCTCCGGCGCGGCTTCGTAGATGCGGCACGGAACGCCGGCGCGATGCAGCATCAGGCCGAGCGTCAGCCCGCCGATGCCAGCACCGATGATGATGACGTCGTCACGATTGCTTGCCGTCACGCTTCCTCCTTACGCAACATCGCGCCGCGCAGTCCCCATAAGGCGATGACGGCGAGCGCCAGCGAGATCAGCACATCATAGCCGGCCATGGAGATGCCGAGGAAGCGCCAGGCGGCCTCGTCGCAGCGCGCGGTGACCACCTTGTTGAGCTGCTTGAGCAGGCCGCCGGCATTGCCGAGCTTGCCGAGCCCGCCGGAGCAGTCGCTCGGCCCCGCCCACCAGTGCCATTCGACGCCGGCGTGATAGCTGGCGAGGCCCATGTTCCAGAGGAAGGCGAGCGCGATCACCGCAAAGCCGAGGAGGAGCACCTTGCGCGACGCCCCGTAATTGACGCCGAGCCAGAGCAGCACCGCGAGCGGGATCGAGACGTAATAGGCGTCGCGCTGCTCGTAGCAGAGCGGACAGGGCTGATAGCCGAGGCCGTATTGGAAGACATAGACCGTGGCAATGGTGAGCGCGCCGATCGCGGCAACGAGCGCGGCGGCGGTTGCGGGCTCAGGCTTGGAAATCGAGAAGGACATGCAATGACCCCTTGGATGGGCTGAAATAGCGTTTCGATGCCCGCGTGTCGATGCGGGAACATTGCGGCAGAACTGGCGCGGGGGATGCGTGCGGGGGCATCGAAAGGCCAGATTTATGGGGCTTTCGTCCCTAAACACACGAACGTGTGGGGAAGCGCGAACGTCGCGGCGCACATGCACAGATGTCCGCCGGAAGCAATTGACCCGAAAAGCTTGCTGTCTATGATCCGGCCCCTTAGCCCGTGTGGCGGAACTGGTAGACGCACGCGACTCAAAATCGCGCGCCGCAAGGCATGGGGGTTCGATTCCCTCCACGGGCACCAGACATTTAAAATCTCTTTGCGACAGGTATAGCCTCGGCAAGAGGACAGGACGCGCAGCATGCGCATTGACATCAATGCAAGGCCCAAGGCCATTGAGCCTGCGGTCAACTGGATTAGCGGCCTTATCGGAAGCCAGCTCGATCAACTCGTCGAAAAATACGCTCAGCAAGAGCGTAACAATCCACTGCTCGGTACGTATTTCCGCGAGAATTTCGAACTCGAATTCGCGCTCGCAAAGGCGCGGAAATATCGAAGAAGCCGAGGTCGATTGCCTAAAGGGCAAGAGTACGATCACCTTTACGGCTTTCTCATTGCCGCGCAGCGCGTTCATGCAGCTCTTCCGCCTGAGGCGCGGACGCCATTTGAAGGTAGACTGCGCTACGCGCTTAGCAGCGAACACGGCGCGCGGCCCTTAGCCTACGAAATCAGTATCGCCACCCATCTAATGTCGAGAGGCTGGGATGTGGACTTCATCGACTATTCAGGGACCGGCCAATTCGATTTTCTCGCGCGCCTCGGCAGCTCTGAAATCGAAGTCGAATGCAAAACAACTTCGGGAGATACGGGGCGGAAGATTCATCGCCAGGAGCTCAATCGGCTCGCCGATCTTTTGCTCCCAACGACAACAGAGCTTGTCGAAGAGGGCGGCTCCCATCTGATTCGAATCACGCTGCCGGGACGGCTTGAAAAGACAAAAGAGATCATCTCAGGCATAGCGTCCAGTGTAATAGATGCCACTCGGACGAGGAGCGGAGTTTCGAATGATTTGTCGTGCGTTGACTATATCGTCGATGACGCCACCACTTGGCCCAAGCTCGATGACGGCCGCGCTGTTCTCGATTTCTTCGAGAAGCGATTCGGCGTCCGAAATTCGCACATTCTTTTTCATGGCCGCCCCGGCGCTGGGATTGTGGCGGTCATGACCACAAGCGCCAAGGCCGACAAGGTTGTCGACGCGATAGCCAATGAGGCGAAGAAAGCCGCCAAGCAATGTAGTGGAACGCGGCCGGCATTCGTGGCGCTGCATCTGGTCGACAAAATCAGCCGGCCGGAACTCGAGGGAATGCTAAAATCACGAAATGGCCTTCACGCCATCGCTCACGAGACCTTCAAGGAAGGTAGGCGAGCGCACATTGATTCGATCGCATTCACGTTGCCGCAGACCTCCTACAAAGGAGCCGGAGCAACCTGGCTTTCGGGAGACGTTCTCAGGCTCGATAACCCGCAGCCGCAGTTCGATTGTCCCGAGATACGCTCAATCTTTCAGGCGGCGTGATGGATTTCACCAAGTCCCAAGTCCTCGAAGAGTTTGCCCGCCAGGACCGGTCCTACCGTCTCGCCATACTGACGACGCACTGGCTACGTGATACCGCGCCTTTCAAGCCCAGCGCTACGCATGAAGCCCGCGGACTGCACATGAAGGCTGGCGCGGATTGGATATCGTTCGCCGACCTTGCCGAGGTGCTTGAGAAGCAGGAAACCCGTGATGCCGCCGTATCGGACTTTACTCTTAACCAGCTCCACGCACTGCTACGCGCACCTTTTGAGGTGCTCAACGCGTACTGCGAAAGCTACGATTCTCGACAGACAGGCTCTCATTTGGTGTCCGTCCTGAAATGCGCCGATTGGTACGAATTTGCGCGCCTCATCCGTAACGCGGTTTCGCACAACTTTCGTTTCGATTTTCGCAAGTACGATAAGAGCCTGATGCCATTGAGCTGGGGCGGCGTTACTCTCACGGCCGAACTTGACGGGACGCCTCTCACCTACGAATCGTTTTGGCACAAAACCGGTTACGAGCTATTTTTAGCGATGCGCGCATTTTCCGAGGCGATGCCGGAAATAAGCCATGACGCACGATCGGATCGTTAGTGATTACATCGCCACGCGCCGCAATGATGCGCGGCGAACCGGTCGCTCAGCTGGACCTCTCATAGCTCGCCGGCATTAGGCCGCGCATGCATCGCATGCGCGGCTTTGCTGTGCTCTTAAAAGAGGCGTTGCAGTAGCCGCTTTGCCGATCCGACTAACCGGCACCAAAGAAGACGTAAGGCAGGCCTAATCCCCTTAAGACGCTGTGCGTCTGTGAAGAGAGGCACGCCTACAAGCATTCTGCCCTCAGCATTTTTCCAGAGAAAAATGCCAAACTGCCACAGGAGACGCTCCACGTGCCGGCCGAGCAGAAGGAAGTCTTCAGGAGAGCTCCAGCGCCCCCGATTGTCCCATATGCGACCTAAGTCCTCTCGGAATAAGTCGACCCACGCGCGAATGCTTAGTTCGTTGAACAAGCCTTCCAATTCCTCGTCGAACTCCGACTGCTCAAAACAATCCATGTGCCCCAGGTATCCTCCGGCAAATCCGAGGAGTCCTCCGATCTCGGGAAACGCGACGCGAAGGAGAGCGTCGAGGTTTCCGTCGAAACGATAGGCGAGCCTTGCCGAGACAATCTTTTCTTTCGCGGATTTGATTGCGGAAATCAGCAATGTTCGGGATTCGGCGCCTGACGACGGATCGAAGCTGGCGCTCGCCCTTGTGCCGAAATAGTTGCTCCAGGCAGCGTCGGACCATTGCGCTATATTGGTTTCGTAACTGACCCTTCGCTTAGTCAGAACGAAGCCGGGCAGCGCTTCATCAAGCATCTGATTGCACGTGACATGGGCTAGCTGCGATACGATCATGTGCAGCGAGGATTGCCGTCTCGTCTCATCTTCAGAGACCAAATTCGTTGCGATCCATAGACGTGCAATGATATGGCTTTTTATAATTCGGTTGCGAATGACCGGAGGAGTGCGCGCGACACTCGTTCCGTAATCCGATTGGCTGGGCACCAGGGGTGCGGCGCCATCGAACCCGCGATCGAGCCCGAGTAGAGCGGCTTCGTAATCGTCGGCAAATGTAAAGCCGTCGAGCCGGTCAAGCGGCATGAACTTATGCATTTCGACGACGATGGTCTTCAAGATATCCGCGAGCCCGTCAGTTACCTGTTTGTCCGATATGTCGATGAACTTCACACTGTAGTTGGGCGGAGGCGTCACGGGCTTGTCAGGACGCTCCGGCTCGTCAATCACCTGCGGCGCTGTGGCGCCTGATTCCTCGCCGAGGCCGCGTTCTTTGCGGAAATTCTCGAAGGTCACGCCGAGCATCTCATTTATAAGCGCGCGCGATCTCTCGCCGATGCGATCGGCCAGACCCGTAAGGTCTTCGCCGCCACGATGGCTTATAAAGAGGCTGTGACTGCATTGGGCAGCGTCACTGTTGAACTGAGACAGATCGGGCGCGTTTAGCTCCGAACGCTGCCCCACGAGCACGCGATCGGTGGTAAGTGGCATGATCGCGTAAGCTAGCTTTTGAAGGTCAGCGAGTATCAGCGGCTGAGGCAAGTTGCCGGGCTCAATGCCCAAGGCAACACAATCAGGAAGAATTGCCCCGCCGCTCGGGCTGGCATGAATGGCCCACTCAAGTTCTCTTAGAAGAGCTGTTCTTCGATCTGGTGTCAGACCTTGCGTCAGTGCCTTATTGTGGCCTTCTCTTGCCACAGCTTTCGCGTTGATTTCGAATCCCTGCAATAGTTGCCGCATCAACGGGACGTGTCCGACGAAGAAGCGGCTGAAGTGTTCCTTCAGCATCATCGCGGCCACTTTGTGAAGGACTTCGACCGGCAGGCCGAGTTGCAGATACCCGGCATTCTGAGCCAGATATTCATCAATCTGAGCTTTCAGGGTGGGGCTGACGTTCTTTTCGTCAATGCCCATTAGCTTTCGTAAATTCTTTTCATCGCAGAACACATCGACGGCGTGGTTTGCAACGGACCGCAACATGTCGGTCATGCTTCTTCTTAGGTGGTCATTGCGTATGGTCAGGTGCGCGACCGCTTCGGCAGCAGGGTTGCCATCTGCCTTCGCACCGACAGGAAGCGCTCTCAAGGATTTGAGCAGTCCGCCCAGCACAGCTTCATAGTCAGTGATAACGGTGTCGAGCGTCGGCGTATTGCCCGGCGCCAACTCGGAGTAGAAATGACGCTCTACCGCCACATTGCCGATGGACGAAGGATAAGACTTCTCCCTGGTAAAAACGTAGACCTGTTCTGCTTTCCCGAGCGGGTCGATAAGAAAGCCCCTCTGCATCATTTGAGGGATGTGATGTTGCCTGCTGCCGGACATGCCTGGACTCTTTTCGATCAGATCTGTCTCGGCCCTTCGAGCGACGCCCTTTAACCGGCTTTCAGGGTCGGCATGGTGTCGCGCCAGAAAGGCAGAGGCCATATGCGCGGAGCGCAGTGGTGATCGACAGGTACCGGGCTGTTGCCACACGGTAGCAATTCGACATTTCCAAGCTTCTGCAGCACGTGCGCAATCGTCGCTTGGCCGATCACATCGCCGATAACGGCGTGATAGGTTGGCGTGTGCAGATGGCAGTAGAGGCGAACTTCCGCCACCAACATCAGACGATCGACAAGCCCAAACCCATAAGTGCTCAGCCGGTAGCCCAGCTGCTCAGGATCGCCGATCTCGAAGGTACCGCCCACAATGTAGGACGGGTTTGATTTCTGTCCCAGAATGTACGGCAAACATATCGGCCTGAAATCACCCAGGTCCAAGTTGCAAAAAATGTTACAGTAGCCAATCTTGGCGATCAAACGCGCGAAGCTATCCGGCATGTGCCGAAACTTCGACGTGAGCTTGACGCCGAACTTGCCTTCAAATGCTTTAGCCTTAACGTCGTCATGGGCAGCAACAAGCTGCCAGATGCTTGATACGTTCACTCCTTCGGGCAGCCCCTCCAAGAGCCCGCAACGTCCCATTTTGTAAAAGATCATAGCGGCGGGATATTCCTTGTACGGGACCTTCACGCGCCGTGCAGGATTGTCAGGGTCGGTCAACGTGACGTGCGTTGCGCGTTCCTTCTTCCTGCGGCTCGATGCGTTGTAGCTGATGCGCGCATCACCCCACATGTCGCGCGCAACATCGCGTTCGAACTTCGTTGTGATGTTCGCGCATGCGCGACAGCTTGCACCGACGAGGACATGCTGCCCGCCGAGAGCGAAGGGTACGACATGCTCATCGGTGAGAGGCGCGTCCCTCTCCCCGCAATAGATGCAGGAGCCCTTAGATTCGATCCTTGTATGTCCGTGCGACATGGAATCACTCTCGACCCATCATTTATAGCAGGGTCTTTGGCGCGCCCGGCGGTGCCCGCCGGGCTGTCGCGCGCCGAGCCCGCAGATCCCGAAGGCGGGATTCGGTGCCCTGGCCGCGCGGTACTTTTACGTGTGTGGCATTGAGGGTAACTGTTCGGGCGTACGTTTAATCGTAAATAGATTGAGCGATGATCGACGGTCAAAAACCCTTGCCCTGGCGTTTCCTCTCATGACTGAAGAATTAATCGGTGAACAAAAGCTAGAAGCGATCCGCAATCGCTATATCGACGTGCTGGCCCCGGCGTTTTTTCCGCAAGACCCTGTTAGCCCAGATATCATCCGCTACTTTGCATCGCTCCTTCGGGTCGTGGGAGCCGAGGACAAGGGCTGGGATCCTTATGCGGAATCCAGAGCAATCCTCGAAGACATCAATTCTTTGATGAAGATCGATTTGCCTGAGGCGCGATTTCCTGACCCAACGCACACCACATTCAGGCTTGGACTTCTGTTCTACAATCACATTGTTGAAATGGATGCGCCCTACGAGGTTCTGACCAATCTTCTTCGCTTTAAGCTCGGCCTGGGCTACAGCCCGAACCCATTCTACCAATTCCTTACGGAGAAGCAGAAAAAGCGCTCCCAAAGCGTCGGCCTTTTCCCGCGACAGAAAATCGACATCATCAAAAGACTTGGAACCGATGCCGACCTTCCGATTGCCGAGATGATAGAAGAGTTTTATCGGGGCGACTTACGTAATGCGATTAGCCATTCCGATTTCATTCTGACCGACGACGATTTTCGGTGCCGAAACGGAAATTGGACTGGAGCTTTCAGAATTTCATATCAAGAGCTCGACGACATAATCACAAAAGCAAAAGCATTCATCAGCGCATTTTTTGTCTTGGAGCGCGAGGCTCGACTTTTTTGGGGAGAACGCGCCGGCCAAGCGATCCCTTACGACCAGGTATATAAAGGTCTGATGGAGGTGTTAGTCGATAAAGAGGGCTTGATGAACGGCTTCAAAGTACATTGGCCCAATAATTCAGAATCGATCTATCGCCGCACCGAGGGCGGCATCGATATGTGCAACTGCATGCTTGACCTAAAAAACTCGACCATCCAGCTTTTTGTTGGCCTGTATGCGCGGAGTCCTGGTCCGTTTAGCCCGCTCGTTGAGATCGATGCGCAGCCCATCTATACGAAGATTGAGGGTTCGGACGCAGAAATTCACTGGTCTCTCTGAACAAAGACGAAGGCCGGCATGTCCCTCCCCTGGCGCGAAAAGCTCTCCATGCTGCTGCCGCCGTCGGTGTTCTACCGGCGGCGCATTGACTATGAGACGGCGACCGGCGAGCCGGAGCTCGCGCTCCTCGACAAGCTGATGCGGCACGGCGCCACCGCGGTCGACATCGGCGCCAATCAGGGCTTCTTCGCCTTCGCGCTCGCCGAGCTCTCGCGCCGCGTCGTCTGCTTCGAACCCAATCCCGACTACGCGCGGTTCGCGCGGTGGATGCTGCGCGGGCGCGCCGAGGTGCATGCGGTCGCGCTCGCCGACAAGACGGCGCGGGCGAACTTCTACGTGCCGCATTCGGACGAAGGGCTGGTGCTGCACCTCGCCGGCAGCCTGAAGCGGGCGCACCACCACTTCAAGACCATCGAGAGCTACGAGGTCGAGGTGCGCACGCTCGACGATTTCGCGCTGACCGACGTCAGCTTCATCAAGCTCGACGTCGAGGGCAGCGAGCGCGACGTGCTCGAGGGCGCGCGCGCGACGATCGCGCGCGAGCGGCCGCCGCTGCTGATCGAGCTTCTTTCCGGCACGCACGACGATCCCGGCGCGCTGACGGCGGAGATCTGCCGGGATTTCGACTACGAGGCATTCCTCGTGCACAAGGGCGAAACGATCCCCGCACTGCCGGCGATCGCGGCGCTGGGCAAGAACACCAGCTGGGGCACGGAGATCGAGACGCGCAATGTGCTGTTCGTGGCGAATTGACGCGCGCGTAGCTCGCCGCCGGTGCCCCGATCAAATCTCGTGCATGACCTGCGCGTAGGAGAGGAGCGCGAACAGCGCCGTGCCGCCGATGACATTGCCGATCAGCACGGGAATCAGGAAATCGAGCACGACGAAGGAAAGCCCGGCCTCCCCATTGGTGAGCAGCAGAAAGGCTTCCATGCTGCCCGCGATGAGATGCATGAAGCTGCCGGCGGCGATCAGATAAGTCATCAGCGTGATGACGTGAAACTGCGCGGAGCCCGCGGCAGGCAGCAGCCACACCATCGCGGCGATGAGGAAGCCGGCGGAAACCGCCTTGAACACCGTGCCGAACCAGCCGTGGCCGACGAGATGCCGGCTGAGCTCGAGCATGCCGGCCTTGAGCTCCGGAGTGAGCACGGGGGTGAAGGTGCAGAACAGCGCGGCGAACAGCGTGCCGGCGAGATTGGCGACGAGCACGATCGCCCACATGCGACCCATGAGCCTGAGATTGCCGAGCGAGAAATCCGCCATCACCGGCAGCACCACGGTGATGGTGTTCTCGGTGAACAGCTGCTGGCGCGCCAGCACCACCATGAGGAAGCCGACGCTGTAGCCGAGATCGACGACCAACGGCCGCCAGGGCGCGTCGGGCAGATGCACCTGCAGGATCGCCTGGGCGAGCAGCGAGAAGCTGATCGACAGGCCGGCGGCGAGGCCGGACCACCACAGCGACGCCGCGGGGCGGGCCATTTCCTCGTCGCCCATCCGCCGCACCACCTCGTAGATCACCGGCGTGCGCGGGCTCGAGCGCTCCTCGACATCCTCGACCTCGTCGGCGGTGATGGCGCGGTTCGCCGAGCCGCTGCCGGAGCCTTTGGTCTTCTTCTTCGCGTGCTCTGCCATGAATGACGCCGGACTTGAGCGACGGTGATGCCCTGCGCCGGTGTGCGCGGCGCGGCCAGACAAGGCAGCGGCGAGGTAAAAGGTTCCGCGCGGCGGCCGGCGTATGCGATGCGATTGTCAGCGAAGCGGTGTGTTTTCAGCCGCTTGATCTGCCCGGCTTCCTCCGCCGCCACCAGAACAGCGCCAGAGCGGCGATCGGCAGCGCGATCATCGGAAACAGAAAGCGATCGAGCAGGGAATCGATCACGCAGGTCGTGTGATCGGAATGGACGTTGGCGCAAAGGAGCGGCACCGTGCCGCCCTCCTCCCATTGCTGCCGGCCGAACGGATCATTGACCTCCCAACGGAAGGTCTCGAAGCCCGGCATCGAAACTTCGACCTGCCCGGTGATGCTCACGCTGCGCGCCTGGTCTTGATGGAATTCGATCACCTTGCCGGACGTCCGCACGCCGATGACCGAGTAGAGCAGCGCGCCCCACAGGCTGAACGCGGCCACAGTGAGGAACAGCGCGCCGATCGCCGGAAGCATCCAGCGCGTGATGAGGGTGGGGCCTTGCGAGGCGCGCATCGTGATCAGCTTTATCCTGAGCATCGAGTTGATACGACCCGTTGCAACTGTGGTCGCCTCCCCACAAACGGAACCTTGTCGGATCGATATGGCGATCAGCATACTGGCCAGCGATTCTATCGCACCGCCGCAACACTTTGACAGGTTGACCACAGACAAATCAGCGTTATGTTCTTTGCCGTTCACGAGCCTATGATTGACCGAGCGATGGCGCATCATCAGACACAGACAAAGGATTGGTCGCTTCTGTTTGCGACTTATCGCGGTCAATGGGTTGCTCTCGCTGACGACGAGGTAACGGTTCTGGCGGCGGCGCCGACCGCGAAGGATGCGCTAGCAGCGAGCGCCGCGAAAGGTTCGCCAGATCCTATCTTGTATCGGGTGCCCGACAACCTAGATACGTTCGTCGGCTACTATGATTTTTTCCTATAAGAAGCTGACTGGCGGCGTTGAGCGGCCGATCATACCCATCGTCGTGCGAAATCCAGCAAGTGAGCAATCCGTTCGCTATCTTGCGCTGGTCGATTCCGGCGCCGACGAATGCATCTTTGCAGGCGAAATTGGGGAGCTTGTCGGCCTCAACATCCTCGGTGGTCAACAACGAATTGTTTCGGGGGTCGTGGCCGGGGAGAGGCGACCCTATTATGTGCATCATATCGAAATCGAAGTTGGCGGCTGGCGACGCCGCACTGCGGCCGGATTTATGCCTGACCTCGCACCGAACGGTCATGGACTGTTAGGACAAAGGGGCTTCTTCGACCTGTTCTCATTTGTGAAATTTGAGCAGCCGAGCGGCATCATCGAGCTGGGCGCAATTCTTCCGATCCGCGAAAAAGCGTAAGCGATCGCCGAAGCAGCGCGTTCGCCCCTGATTTCGGTCCCTACGTTGCGCAGAAACTCTACCGCCACATCCCGCGCAGCTTCGCACCGATATCGACCTTCGGGCCCGCCGGCTTCGCCGCGGCGGCGCCCGGCGTGGCCGCCGGCCAGGCGCAGGTCTCGAAGTGCTTGAGGATCGCGCTCGGGATGAAGCGCGTGCGCGCGGCATACATGTGCCGGTCACCGCTCTCGCGCTGCTGGTGCACGAAGAAGCGCTGCGGCAGCATCAAAGCCAGATGATCCTTGGCACGCGTCATCGCCACATAGAGAAGCCGCCGCTCCTCCTCGATCTCGCCATTGCTGCCGACCGAGAGGTCGGAGGGAATGCAGCCGTCGACGCAATTGAGCACCGTCACCGACGTCCACTCCTGGCCCTTGGCGGAATGGATGGTGGAGAGGATGAGGAAGTCCTCGTCGAGCAGCGGCGCGCCGGCCTCGTCGCTCGTCGCTTCGGGCGGATCGAGCGTGAGCTCGGTGAGGAAGCGCTCGCGCGTCGGATAGGTCGAGGCGATCTGCGCGAGCTGCACGAGATCGGCCTGGCGCATCACCGCGTCCTCGTGGATGCGCTCGAGATGCGGCGCGTACCAGCGGCAGGCGAGATCGAGCTCGGCCGGCCAGCCCGACGCCTTGCTGCGAATGAGCGACAGCGTCTCCGCGAAGGCCGGCCAGTCGGCCTGCGCCGCCGCGGGCGGCTTGAAGCTTTCCAGCGCGCGAGCGAGATCGCCGCTTTCGGCGACCGCATCGACCAGCCGCCCCGCCGTCGCCGGGCCGATGCCGGGAAGCAGCTGCACGACGCGGAAGCCGGCGACGCGGTCGCGCAGGTTCTCGGCAAAGCGCAGCACGCCGAGCACATCCTTGATGTGCGCGGCCTCGAGAAATTTGAGCCCGCCGAACTTGACGAAGGGGATGTTGCGGCGCGCGAGCTCGATCTCCAGCACCGCCGAATGATGCGAGGCGCGAAACAGCACCGCCTGGGCCTTGAGCGCGACGCCGGTCTCGCGGCGCGCGAGGACGTCTTCGGCCACGCAGCGCGCCTGCTCGACCTCGTCGCGCACGCTGACGATGCGCGGCCGCTCGGTACTGACGCGCTCCGACCACAGGTTCTTGGTGAAGCGCTCGGCGGCGAAATCGATCACCGCATTGGCGGCGGCGAGGATCGGCTGCGTCGAGCGGTAGTTGCGCTCGAGCGTGATCACCTCGGCGCGCGGCGAGAAGTGACCGGGGAAGTCGAGGATGTTGTGCACCGTGGCGGCGCGGAAGGAATAGATCGACTGCGCGTCGTCGCCAACGACGGTTAAGCCCTGCCCGGTCGGCTTGAGCGCGAGCAGGATCGAGGCCTGCAGGCGGTTGGTGTCCTGATATTCGTCGACCAGCACGTGATCGAAGCGCTCGCCGACCGCTTGCGCGATCCAGCCCTCCGCCATCATCTGCGCCCAGTAGAGCAGGAGATCATCGTAATCGAGCACCTGCTGGCGCTGCTTGGCCTCGACGTAAGCTGAAAACAGCTGCCGCAGCTCGCCCTCCCAGCCCGCGCACCAGGGAAAGTGCGCGCCAAGCACGTCGCCGAGCTCCATCTGCGCATTGACCACGCGCGAATAGATGGCGAGGCAGGTGCCCTTGGCGGGGAAGCGCTTCTCAGTCTTGGAGAAGCCGAGCTCGTGACGCACGAGATTCATCAGGTCCGCGGAATCCTCGCGGTCGTGGATGGTGAAGGCGCGGTCGAGGCCGATGTGCTCGGCATGCTCGCGAATGAGCCGCGCGCCGATGGCGTGGAAGGTGCCGGCCCAGGCGAGCGCGTCGGGAATGACCGCGGTCGCGCCCGGCGCCTGGGCGCCGATGCGCTCGACGCGGCGCGCGAGCTCGGCGGCGGCGCGGCGCGAGAAGGTGAGCAGCAGGATGCGGCGCGGATCGGCGCCGCCGATGACGAGATGCGCGACGCGGTGCGCGAGCGTGTTGGTCTTGCCCGAGCCGGCGCCGGCGATGATGAGCAGCGGCCCGGCCTCGGCGAGCGCGACGCCGCCATGCTCGACGGCGCGGCGCTGCTCGGGATTGAGCCTCGCGAGATAGGGCGCCGTCACGGCGATGAATGCTCGCGCGGCGCAGCCGTCGCCGCGGCCGCGTGGTTCATTTCTGAACATTCTGACAAGTTGTCCCCCGCGATTCGCCGTTTGGTCATTAGAACAAACGACGAATCCGAAAGCCAGCAACACGCGGCGGAACAGGATGCGCAGGGACCGAGTTTACGGCCCGTGATGAAGACATCCATGGTCGTCAGCGCGGCTATCGCCGCATTGTGTCTATGCACGAATGCGCTCGCGGAAAGCTCCGAGGAGCGCAACGCCTGCATGGGCGATGCCATGAAGACGTGCTGGTCGGCGATCCCGGACCATCACGCGGTGTATCTGTGCCTCTACCAAAATCAGAGCCGGTTGAGCGAAGGCTGCCGCGCGATCATCAGCAAAACGACGCCTTACGGCTCGGAGCGGGCGGAGCTGCGCCGCATGCGCACACGCACAAAGGCGACCGACGCCTATGCGCGGGAAAATTAAGCCGTCATCGATCGCAACAATCTAACGCCGCTCCCGCCCGCGCGCCGCCAGCGCCTGCAGGATTTCGCCGGCGGCCTCGACCACACGGGCGACCAGCATCTCGCCGAAAGCCGCGCTCGCTTCGCGCGCGTCGCCAATGACGCCGTCGACCGCGAGGCGCTTGTCGTCGCTCGTCCAAGGCCAGGACACGCCGGCATCGAGCACCGTGGCGCGGACATGCGCGACGTCGGGAATGCCGGAGAGTGCCTTGAGCTTGTCCTTGCGCACGCGGTCGGGTGCCAACGCCAGCATCATCGAGGTTTCATTCCTGCCGCCATGGATGTCGACGACATCGGCGCTCTGCCCACGCTCGGCGAGCACCAGCGTGTGCAGGATGCACAGATTGAGTCCGTGATCGGCACGCAGGTCCTGCGCCAAGGCGTCGAGGATGCCGCGATTGCCGCCATGGGCGTTGATCACCGCGAGATTGCGCGTCGGCAAGCCGCGCGTGATCTCGCGGCCGAGATCGCGGAACAGGCTCACCATGCTGTCGATGGAGAGCGAGACGGTGCCGCTCGCCCAGGCGTGCTCGCGCGAGAGGCCGAAGGGCAGCGCCGGCAGCTGCCAGAGATCGAGCGCTTTGCCATGGCGCGCGACGATGCGCGCGGTCAACGCCTGCGCGAGGAGCGTATCGGTCTCGAGCGGCAGATGCGGCCCATGCTGCTCGGTCGAGCCGACGGGCAGGCAGAGGATCGAGGACGCGGTGAGCGCCGAGGTTTCCTGGAAGGTCAGCGCAGCGAGGAAGCGATCGTGCATCCGCGGAGTTTAAACCCCGTCGGAAACCGGCGCCATGCTCAAGGCCTCGGCATTGGCCTCCTCGCGCAGCGAAGCGATCACCCGGTCGAGGCGATGGCCGGCGCGCACCGCCTTGGCGGCGAGATAGCGGTGGTTGTCGGCATTGATCGGCGTCTCGATCGGCGCGCGGCCGGCGATGTCAATGCCGGCCTCGGCGAGCCCGTGCAGCTTGCTCGGATTGTTGGTGAGCAGCACCACGCGGCTGCAGCCGAGCATGTTGAGCATGCGCCCGGCAACGCGGTAATCGCGCTCGTCGTCGTTGAAACCGAGCGTGGTGTTGGCGTCGACCGTGTCGAGGCCTTCGTCCTGCAGCTCATAGGCGCGCATCTTGCCGGCGAGGCCGACGCCGCGACCTTCCTGGGGCAGATAGAGGATGACGCCGCCGCCGGCGTCTTCGAGATTGGCAAGCGCCAGCGCGAGCTGGTCGCCGCAATCGCAGCGGCGCGAGCCGAACACGTCTCCGGTGAGGCAGGCGGAATGCAGGCGCACGAGCACCGGCTTGCTGAAATCCGGATCGCCGACGATGACAGCGACCGAGGTCTCGCCCACCGCGTCGCGAAAGACGATGAAGCGCGACGACGTGCCGGAGCGCAACGGCACCCGCGCCTCGCCGGCGATGGTGAGATGCGACAAGGCGTCGTCGCGGAAGCGCGCCACCGCGCGCGCATCGACGATGACGACCGGCGGCTCGAAGCGCGTCGCCGCAGCAATCGGGATCTCGGCGGCGAGCACCGCCGGCAGGCCCTGCGCCAGCTTGATGAGCGCCAGCGCCGCGGCAGCGGTTTCGCCGGTCGGCAACGCGGCCGGAACGTGGGTGACGGCCGTATCGGTCGCCAGCGCGGACACGATCTCGACATCGGCGCTCTGCGGCAGCGGCAGGGCGACCGGCGCCTGCGCGTCGATGCCGAGCGCACGAGCGCGCGGCGCGGTGACGATGAGCTTGAGCGGCGCCGAGGCGCAGAATGCCGCGAAGGCGGCGAGCCGCATCGGGTCGAGATTGTCGACGGGGAGCACCAGCAGGGCCTCGCCCTCGCCGGCGAGGAGGACCGGACGGCCGCTTTTGAGCTCGGCAAGCCCCCGCGTCACCTCGACATGACCGGGTTCTCCAAACAGCACCGAACCGATGGTCATGCCGAATTCACCGCACGCCGCACACATTCCGGGGGTCCCTGTGGTTCTTCTGCCAGTTAGTAATTATGGTGATAAAACAATGCCTAGGCAGTTCTATTCCGCGTTTTTCCGGTCGCGGCCGGATGAAACTAGCTAAAGAGCAACGCTTGCGCCACACCTCCGGTTCGGCCGACGGCTGGGGCCCGATACCACAGGCTTTTCGCAGTTCGACGACACCGCTTCCCGCCCCATGGGAGGCGCTGTTCGGGCCGCTGCGCGCGGGCGGCGCCGGGATGGTTATCGGACAGATCGGGCAGTCGATCGACGGGCGCATTGCACCGCCCGCGGGGCATCCGGAAAAGTACATCAACGGCCCCGCCGGGCTCGAGCATCTGCACCGGCTGCGCGCGCTGGTCGATGCGGTGGCGGTCGGCGTCGGCACCGTGATTGCGGACGACCCGCAGCTCACCGTCCGCCGCGTGAGCGGGCCGCAGCCAGCGCGCGTCGTCATCGATCCGCGCGGCCGCGCGCCGGCCGGCGCGAAAGTCTTCACCGATGACGGCGTGCGGCGGATCCTGGTCACGGCGCAAGGTGCGCAAGCGGCGGTGCCGGCGGGCGTCGAGGTGATCGCATTGCCAGCAACAGACGGGCGCCTGGCGCCGGCGGCGATCCGGCGCAGCCTCGCCGAGCGCGGCTTGCAGCGCGTGCTGCTCGAAGGCGGCGCGGAAACGCTGTCGCGCTTCATTGCCGCGCAATGCCTCGACCGGCTGCACATCGTGGTGGCGCCGATCATCCTGGGCGCCGGGCCCTGCGCGTTCAATCTGGAGACGCTGACCGCGAGCGGCGCACTGGTGCGTACGCGCATGCGCGCGCATGCGCTCGGCGACGAGACGCTGTTCGACTGCGATCTGGAGCGTTAACGCGGCCGCGCGAAGAAATCGACGTGACCGACGCGCAGCGATGAGCCGCCGGCCTCGAGGATGCGCCGGCGCGTCGTGAGCCATTGCTCGATGCGCGCGGCCGGAAGCGCCCCGGTCTCGCGCGCGGCGCTGGCCCAGCCGTCGAACATCGCGGCCTGCAAGGCACGATCGTCAGGGCCGAGCACCCAGTCGGACAAGCCATCGACGACGTCGAAGTCTTTAGACTTGAACATCGTGAGCGCGAACGCCGCCGCGCTCGGTCCGAGCGCCGGGCCGAAACCCTTGTCGCCGTGCTGATGCACATTGACCGCTGCGATGATCGCTGCGTCGTCGGCATCCGAAGGCGCGATCGACACGCGGCCGTCATAGCTGAGCGCGACGTAGACCGCGGCGCCATTTGCGGCCGCGAGGCCGGCGAGATGCTCGATCCAATTGACGGAGACGAGATCGAGCAGCGCCGAGGCGGTGACCAGATCGGGCTTGCCGTCGAACGCGGCGGAAAGATTGCTGGCGAGATCGAGTGGCGTAGCGGCGATGGCGATGCCGGGCGGCACCGTCATGGCGGCGGCCTCAGCCAACAAGGCTGCATCGTGGTCGATCAAGCGCCATTGCTGCCGCCCTGGCAGATGTGCCGTGACCGCGCGCAGCGTCGAGCCGCGGCCGCAGGCAAGATCGACGACGGAGATGGACTCGCGTCCGGCAAAGCGGACGGTGACGGCATCGCGCACGTCGGCATTGCGCGAGCGCATGTCGTAAGGCTCGCGCAGCGCCAGCCAGTCGGAGGCAAAGCCAGTCATCGCACGCGCTCCACGGCTGCGGCGAAGATTTTTGCCGACTCTTGCCAGCGCGGCAGCGCCGTTGCCGCGGCGCGCGCGGCATCGCGCAGCGCGCGACGCTGCCGCGGGTTCTCGATCAGCTCACCCAGCGCCATCGCCAGAGCCTTGGGGTCGTCAGGCGGAACGAGAACGCCGGCGCCGGCGGGAACGGTCTGCGGGATGGCGCCGGCGGTGGTGCCGATCAGCGGCAGCCCGCGAGCCAGCGCCTCGGTAAACGCCATGCCGTAGCCTTCAAAGCGTGAAGCCAGCACGAACACATCGGCCGCGCGATAGAACGCCTCGAGCTGCTCGTTCGACACCGCGCCGGTACAGAGAATGCGGTCGGTCAGCTCGTGGCGCGCGATATCGGCATCAAGCGCCGCGACAGTCGCGTCGTCGCGGGTGCGGTCGCCGACCAGCGCAAGCCGCCAGGGCAGATCGCGCGGCAGCTGCGCCAGCGCGGCGACGAGCACGTCGAAGCCCTTGCGCGGCACCACAGCGCCGACGGAGAGCAGGCGCACGATGCCGTCGCTGCTGCCGACGGCGAGCGCGGCCTCGTCGGTGCCGGGCGGCGCCACGGTGATCGCGTCCGGCGCCACGCCATATTCGGCGGCGAGCAGGCGCGCGGTGGTGGCACTGGTGGCGATGACATGGCGCACATGCGCGAGCGCGGCGCGCTCGCTGCGGCGCAAGGCTTCGGCTTCGTCCGCCGGCAGGCCGGTCTCCAGCGCCAGCGGATGATGCACCAGCGCGACGAGACGATGGCTGTCGCCGAGCGCCTCGGCGACGTCATCAAGCGCGCCGAAGGCAAGGCCGTCGATCACGATCGGGGTCGCCGGCGGAATCGCCGCCAGGCGACGGCGCACGGCCACGCGCGTCGCCGCACTGGGCCGCGGGAATTCATTGCCGATATCGATGAGCTCGATGTCGCGGCCGAGCGCGGTGAGCTCTTTGAGCATGCGCCGTGCATAGGCGTAGCCGCCGGTCGGCGTGTTGAGGTCGCCGGGGACGACCAGCGCGAAGGTCACCACAGCGGCGCTTCGTACCAGGCGCGCGCCACATGCGACTCGGAGATCGTGACGCGCACCGAATGCAGCTCGCGGCCGTCACGGCCGAGCGTACCTGAGCGCGCCGCGTCGGCGATCGCGTCGTGGATGTGGCGGCAGAGGAATTCCGTGGTGGTGTTCTTGCCCTTGAAGGCCGGCGTCGCGTCGAGATTCTGGTAGTTCAGCGGGCCGAGCACGCTTTTGAGCACCTCATGCGCGCGGCCGATGTCGACGACGATGCCGTTTGCGTCAAGCGTCTGCGCGAAGATCGCCGCGTCGACGACGAAGGTCGCGCCGTGCAGACTCTGCGCCGGGCCAAACACGGCGCCGCGGAAGGAATGGGCGATCATGATGTGATCGCGGATCTCGACGGCGAACACGGCAATCTCCTTTTACGAATAGGCAACAGGTTGGCACAGAACGCCGCTGCCAGGAGCGAGAATCTGCGGCAGGCGCGCCGGCAGCTCGCGGAACGGGGTTGGCGGCGCCAACAGGATATCGAGCCGCGCATCGTCGAGGAGGCCGATCGCTTGCTCGAGCCGCTGCCGATGCGTGACCTTGGCGCGACGCGACAGTGCGACCTTGCCGACCTGGCTGGCGACGAGCTTGAGCCTGCGGCTGTGAAAGGCGCCGCCGAGCGGCACCGGCACGCTGCCCTCGCCATACCAGCTCAGCTCGAGGATTGTCGCCTCTTCGGCCGCAAGACCGATGGCGGTCGCCAGTCCTGCGGCGCTGGCGCTGGCGTGGACGACGAGATCGCAATCGCCTTTTGCTGCCTCCGGCAAAGCAAATCGCGCATCGAAGGCTTTGGCGATCTCGGCACGTGCCGGATTGATGTCGACGAAGGTGACGTCGGCTTTGGTCATGCGCCGCAGCAGATAGCCGGTGAGCGCGCCGACGACACCGACACCGACGACCGCGATGCGCTTGAACGGCCCCTCCGCTGCATCCCACACGGCGTTGAGCGCGGTCTCCATATTCGCGGCGAGCACCGCGCGCGCCGGCGGCACAGTATCGGGAAGCGGCACGACCGCGGCCTCCGGCACGTCGAAACAGGTCTGGTGCGGATGCAGCACGAAGACATTGCGGCCCGCGAGCGCGCCGCTCTCGGCGCGGCCGACCGCGGCATAGCCGTATTTCACCGGAAACGGGAACTCGCCGGTCATGAACGGCGCGCGCATGCGCTGATGCTCGCTTGCCGGCACGCGGCCCGCGAAGACAAGCGCCTCGGTGCCGCGGCTGAGCGCACTCCACAACGCGCGCACGCGCACCATATTTTCCGCCGCGCCGGACCCTTGCTCCGCGCGGCGGCGCGGCACACCGGAAGGCAACTCGCCAAGCGGTTCCTCGCGGATCTCGGCACGGGACGGCGCCACGTACCACAGCGCCTGCGCGGTCTCTGCTACGCCCACCAAATCGGTCCCGGACTCGAATAAATCTCGGTTCCCAGTGTATATCTGGGTCGAGGGAAAGAACACCGGGCACTGAGGTTCTATGCCATTGCTGAAACTACGGAATTCGCGCCGATGAGCGGCCGCCGCAAGCTCTTTGCCGCGCTGGTACTCGGCACCATGGCGGCGCTTCTGTGGCTCATGGCGCTGGCCTTGTCGCCGGGCGGGCTCGACGTGCTCGATATCCTGATCCTCATCGCGTTCGCCTTCACGCTGCCGTGGATGGTGATCGGGCTGTGGAACGCCATCATCGGCTTGCTGGTGATGCGCTTTGCCGCCGATCCGGTCGCCGCGGTCTGTCCGCCGGCGCGCGCCGCGCGCAGCGATGCGCCGCTGACGACGTCGACCGCGATCCTCGCCTGCATCCGCAACGAGCCGCCCGACCGCATCGTGCGCAATCTCGAGCCGATGCTGCAGGGCCTGACGCAGGCCGGGGCCGGCGCGCACTGCCATGTCTATGTGCTCAGCGACACCAATGACGCGCGCGTCGCCACGCTCGAGGAGACGCGCTTCGGAACGCTCGCGAGCACGTGGGCCGATCGCATCGCCATCACCTATCGGCGGCGCACCGACAATGCCGGCTTCAAGGCCGGCAACATCCGCGACTTCTGCACGCGCTGGGGCGCGCAGCACGACTTCGCCGTCACCCTCGACACCGACAGCATGATGCCGGCGGAGGCGATCCTGCGGCTCATCCGCGTGATGCAGGCCGATCCGACACTCGGCATTTTGCAGGGCCTGGTGATTGGGCTCCCCTCGACCAGCGCCTTCGCGCGCCTGTTCCAATTCGGCATGCGGCTCGGCATGCGCTCCTACACGCTGGGCAGCACCTGGTGGCAGGGCGACTGCGGCCCCTATTGGGGCCACAATGCGATCCTGCGTCTGCGGCCGTTCATCGAAGACTGCGAGCTGCCGCAAAGGAAGGGCGGCGACATCCTCAGCCACGACCAGGTCGAGGCGGTGCTGATGCGTCGCGCCGGCTATGCGGTCCGCGTGCTGCCGGAGGAAGATCTCGGCTGGGAGGAAAATCCGACCACGCTGGTCGAGTTCATCCGCCGCGATCTGCGCTGGTGCCAGGGCAACCTGCAATACTGGTCGCTGCTCAACATTCCCGGCCTCAAGCTGGTGAGCCGCTATCAACTGCTATTCGCCATCCTCATGTTCCTCGGCTCGCCGGCGTGGATCGCGCTGCTGCTGCTCGGCAGCGCGAAGGTGGCGCTGGCGGCTTCGCCCGGCGCCGCAATCCGTCCCGATGCGGGTTTCGTGCTGCTCGCGCTGGTGCTGGTGATGTGGTTCTCGCCGCAGCTTGCCACCGCGATCGACGTGCTGACGCGCCGCGGCGGCGCGAAACCCTTCGGCGGCGTGCTGCGCTTCATCGTCAGTTTTCTTGCGCAGGTGATCTTCTTCACACTGCTTTCGCCAATCATGTGGTTCAGCCACACGCTGCTCGTGCTGTCGCTGCCGTTCAACCGCAAGATCGGCTGGATCGGCCAGCTGCGCGACGACCACTCGGTGCGGCTCGCGCTGGCCGCGCGCTCGTTCTGGCCGCACACGGTCGCCGGACTGGCCATCCTTGGCCTGCTGGCGTTGACGCAAGCAAGCGCGATCCCCGTCGCGCTGCTCATCGCCGGCGGGCTCACGCTGTCGGTCCCGCTCGCCATGGTGAGCTCGTGGCCACGCCTCGGCGAAGCCTGCGTGCGCCTCGGTCTCGGCCGTCTGCCGGAGGAGACCGATCCGCCGGGCGTGCTGCGCGCGGTCGGCGTACCGGCGATCGAGCTCATGCGTGCGCCGCCGTGGGCGGGCCCTTTCCGCGTGCTCGAGCGGCTGCGCACCGCGCGCGGCGTTATCCGCTCGCTGCGAACCTATTACGGCGATAAGCCGCGCCGCGCGGCGATGGCGCAGCTCTACGGGCAGTTCATCAAGCCGGGTGATCTCGTCTTCGACGTCGGTGCCCATGTCGGCGATCGCATCGCCGCCTTCCGCAGCCTCGGCGCCCGCGTCGTCGCTGTCGAGCCGCAGCCGGCGCTGCTGCGCGTGCTCTCCGTCCTCTACGGCCGCGACCGGAAGGTGGCGATCGAAGGCGTCGCCGTCGGGCGCACGTCGGGCACGACGGACCTGATCCTCAACATCGACAATCCCACCGTAGCGACGGCGTCACAGGCCTTCGTTGCGGCGGCTGACGGCGCGGCGGGCTGGGAAGGCCAGAGCTGGAGCAAGCGGCTCGCGGTGCTGCAGACCACGCTTGACGCGCTGATCGCGCGGCACGGGATGCCGCGCTTCATCAAGATCGACGTCGAGGGCTTCGAGGCGGAGACACTCGCCGGATTGACGCAGCCCGTCCCGGCGCTGTCGTTCGAGTTCACCACCATCCAGCGCGACGTAGCGCTGGCTTGCCTCGAGCGCTGCGGCGCGCTCGGCTTCGCGCGCTTCAATACGGCGCTCGGCGAGAGCCAGCAATTCGCGCATGCCGACTGGATCGATGCCACCGCAATGGCGCAATGGATCACGGCGCTGCCGCATGCGGCAAATTCCGGCGACGTGTATGCGATCCGCGCCTGACGCCCGGCGCCGGCGCGGGGCGATCGCCGCACTGTGCGCAGCCGGCTTCGCGCTGTCAGTGTGGCTGTTCTATCCCGGCATCCTGACCTGGGACGCCTGGTACATCCACCGCGACGCCATGAACGGCAGCTATGGCGACTGGCAGTCGCCGCTCGTGGTCGGGCTGTGGCGGCTGATCGATCCGCTGGCGCCCGGCACGGCAAGCATGTTCCTGTTCATCGCCGCGCTCTATTGGGCGAGCTTTGGCGCGCTGGCGTTGACACTGGCGCGCCGCTCCGGCTTCGCAGTCCTTATCCCGCTGCTCGCCGCGACACCGCCGGCGTTCTTCTTCACGGGCGTCATCTGGCGCGACATCATTTTCGGCTGCACGTGGCTGCTCGCCGCCACGCTCGCCCTGACGGGCGTGCGACACGCGGCACCGTTGCGGCTTGCCGCGCAGGCGATCGCGCTGCTGCTCGTCGGCTGTGGCGTGCTGATCCGGCCAAATGCGCTGATCGCAGCGCCGCTTCTCGCTACCGTCGTGCTGTGGCCGCGCGCGTTTTCCTGGAAGCGTGCCCTGTTGATGTTCGTGCCGGCCGCCGCGGCATTCTACCTGCTGGTGCCGCTCATCTATTACGGCGCGTTCGGCGCCGAGCGCCAGCACCCGCTGCAGTCGCTGATGGTCTATGACCTCGGCGGTGTCACGCATTTCGCCAAGGAGAACCAGTTCCCGGTCGCCTGGACGCCGGAGCAGTCGGCGCTGCTGCTCGACACCTGCTACAGCCCCGAGCTCTGGGATGTGTACTGGACGCGCTCGCCCTGCAGCTTCGTGATGGGCCGCCTCCAGGAGGAGAAGCTGTTCGGCACGTCCGCCATCTCCTCCGCCTGGATCGCGGCGATCACGCATCATCCTCTCGCTTATCTGCAGCACCGCGCCGACGTGTTCTGGACATTCCTTGCCGGCGACAACATGGTGATGTGGACGGTCGATATCGAGGACCAGGCGCGGCCTCTGTTTCCCGGGCGTGCGCGTTTCGCCGCCGTGGTCGCCATGAACGACGCGTTGCGAACGACGCCGCTCTGCCGCATCGGCAGCTGGCTCACCGCGTGCCTACTTTTCTGCGCGCTTGCGTGGCGGCGCCGGGGCACGCCGGAGGGCGCCTTCGTGATCGGCGTCTGCGGCTCCGCCGCGATCTATGTGCTGACCTTCGCCGTCGTCGGCGTCGCTGCCGATTTTCGCTACGGATTGTGGGCTGTCATCGCTGCGTTGAGCGCGCCGCCGGTGCTGCTCACGGCCTCGTCCGCCGGTGCGGCGGAAAAGGTCTGAGAACGCACAAGCTCGGCAAACATGCCTCCGGACTGCACCAGCGACTCGAAGGTGCCGGTCTCGACGATACGCCCGTTGTCGAAGACCAGGATCATGTCGGCCTTTCGGATCGTGGCGAGCCGGTGCGCGATGACAAAGGTCGTGCGATCCTTCATCACCTCGGCGAGCGCGCTCATCAGCTTCGTCTCGGTGCGCGCATCGAGCGCGCTGGTGGCCTCGTCGAGGATGAGGATCGGCGGATTCTTGAGCAGCGCGCGCGCGATATAGAGCCGCTGGCGCTCGCCGCCGGAGAGCATGCGCCCACGCTCGCCGACGCGGCTGTCGAAGCCCGCCGGCAGCGCCTCGATGAAGTCGAGCGCCTGCGCGCGCTCGGCGGCCTTGCGGACCTCGTCGTCGCTGGCATCGGGCCGGCCGATGCGCAGGTTCTCGGCGATCGAGCGGTTGAACAGAAGCCCTTCCTGGAAGACGACGCCGATATTGCGACGAAGCGCGGTGAGCTTGATCACGCGGATGTCAGTGCCGTCGATCAACACCGTGCCGGTCTGCGGATCAAAGGTGCGATGCAGGAGCGCCAGTGCCGTCGATTTGCCCGCGCCGGTAGGCCCGACGAGCGCCACGGTGCGACCCGGCTGTGCGGTGAAACCGAGATCGAACACCGCCGGCCGCGGGCCGCCATAGAAGAAGGTGACGTTGCGGAATTCGACCAGGCCGCGCACACGGCCGGGATCCAAGGGATGCGCCGCGTCACGCACGCTCGAGCGGGTGTCGAGCACGTCGAAGAAGGCCTGCAGCTTCGGGGCCTCGAGGAACAGCCTGCTGAAGAACGACACCGTATCTTGCAGCCGCTGCACCAGCAGGGAGGCGATGCCCATGAAGGCGACGATCTCGCCGACCGAGGCGAGACCCCGCGCATGTAAGAGCGCGCCGCCGATAATGACGCAGAGCAACGTCAGCGTGGTCGAGGTGCGCGTCAGCGTCGCCACCACCGCCCACCAGGACAGCACCGGGATCTGCGCGGCAAGTAGCTTGGCGACGACGCTCTTGAGCCCGTACACCTCGGCCTCGACGCGGGTGAAGCTGTGCACGAGCGGGATGTTGCCGAGCGTGTCGGCGGCGCGCTCGGCAAGCTCGGAATAATGCTCCTCGACGCGCTTCTGCAGCGCGTCGGTGCGGCGCATGACCAGCCAGGTGAGCACCATGAGCACGGCGCAGAGCACGATGAGCACCGAAGCCAGCCGCCAGTTCATCAGCAAAGCCAGCGGCAGGATGACGATGAACGAGGCAAAGCCCGCCAGATGCTCGCGGAAGAAGCCGAGCCACAGGCTCCACAGCGAATCCGTGCCCTGCAGCATGATGCGCATCAGCCGACCCGAATGCACGTCGCCGTGATAAGCGAGCGGCAATTCCAGCACATGCTCGAAATATTGTGTGAGCACCGCCTGGCGCTGGCGATGCGCCAGCCGGTCGGCATGCAGCGCGACGAGCGCATTGCAGGCGATGTTGAACAAGCCAACGCCGACCCAGATGCCGAGCAGCCGCCACAGCGGCGCTAGCCCTTCGCCGCCGGTCTCGCGGGTGAGCTGATCGACGACGCGCCCGAACAGCACCGGCTCGGCGAACTGGGCGCCGACCAGCGTCACATTGGCAAGCGCCAGCATCCAGGCGAGCCGCCGCTCGTCGCCCAGCGCCGTGAGCACGCGTGCATAAAGCCGGAGCAGATGCATGCGCTCTCTATGCCACAAGCAACGGGAGCGTGCGACGGGCTTGGATCAGGGCCTGTGAAGGCATGCATAAATGCGCAGCAAACGCCGCGCCGCGATGGGAATGACACGATCGGCCGCCTCGCTCGCGGTCGCGGTCTGGCACGACTGCCAGAAATAGGCGGCGCGCGGGTTCACCACGAGCCGCTGCGGCACCAGACCGGGCGCCAGCAGCACCGAGAGGAAGGGCGTGGTCGACCGCCAAGACAGCCGGTTCGCGTCGGAAGGGATACGATCGGAGGAAACGAAGCGCGGATCGCCGAGCGCTGGATCGGACACGGTGCCGGTGGCGAGCGCGCGGACGTCGGCTTTGTAGTCGTTCCAGAACACGATGAATTTCGCCGTCTCGACCCCATGCAGCAGCATGACCAGCGCCAGCGCGCCGGTGAGCGCGCGCAGCATCGGCGGACCGGCCAGCACCGAGAGAAGCCGCGGAAGCAGCGGCAAAGGCCACTTCAGCCGATGTTCGGCGCGCAACGCATAGGCGGCAGCAAGTCCGCCGAGTGTCGGGATCGCGAACAACAGCGCCGTGCGCAGGTAATAGCGATGATCGGTGTGCAGCGCATGGTCGAAGCGCAGCCAGTAAACGGCAAGGCCGAGTGCGACAACGCTCAAGGCGCCGATCATCGCGTAAGCGGGATTGAGTCGCCGCAACACCATGAACAGCACCGCATAGGCCGCGAGCGCCGCGACGAGCAGCACGAACAGCGGGCTTCTCGCCAGCTCCGTGACGTCGATGAAATCGAACGCGGCGGTATGCATCACGCCGGCGGTGTAGTCGTCAGGTGGCAGTACTGTCTTCACGACAAACCACACCAGCACCACGACCACCGCGCAGCCGGCGGCGCGGAGGAAAGCCGGATCGTCGAAACCGCGCAGCGCCATCGTCACCAGGATCGCAAAGCCGAGCACCAGCGCGCCTTCATGGGTGAAGGCAAGTGCCAGCAGCACGAGTTGCACCGCGAGGAGACCGAAAAGGCTGCGCGGCGCGTCGTGACACAGCGCCAGGGCCGGCCAGAACAGCGCATGCGCCACCCACATCTCGGTCGGCGCGCCGAAGGTTAGCGGACAGAGCACAGCGGTCGACGCGCAGGCGAAGGCGAAGATCAGCCGATGTGGTGAGCGATCGGCGAGCCAAGTGAGGCCGAGGCCGAACAGCGGAGCGCCGAAGAACAGAAAGCCGTAGACGGCAATGCCGCCGTTTGCGCTACGCGTCAGATGCACGAAGGTTTCCGCCGGCAGGTAGGCATAGAGATAGACGAAGATGCGGCCGGAAATGTTGTGCCAGTGGAATGCCCAGGGGTCCTCCGCGGCGACCGCATAAGAGAATAGCGAGCCGTCGCCATAAAGCTCGAGGCGGAACGCCAGCCCGACGACAATGAAGGCGAGCGCGGCGCTCAGGCCTGCGATGATCGCAAAGCAACGAAGCCGCGCGCTGTGATCGCGCGCGGCCGCCTCATCTTGCGTTGCCGGATTGGCGCCGACGGAGATGCCGGCGCTCATGTCATCTCAGCCGTCACGGATTGGCGGTCCAGGCCTTGAAGTCTGCGTCGGAGACGGTCGGGAATTTGCGGACGAAGGCGACGATCTTCCAGATCTCCTGATCGTCCACCCCGGCGACGGCGAAGCTCGGCATGCCGGTCATCTCGATGCCGTTGCGCACGACGAAGAACAGCTCGCCGGGCTCACGATGCGGCGCCACTTCCTTGAGATCCGGCGGATCGGGATTGAGACCCTCGGAGAATTTCTGCCAATTCAAGCCGGGCGCCCCATGGCAGTTGATGCAGCCGCGGGCGGCGAAGGCGCGCGCGCCGGCCTGGATGGTCGCCGGGTCGTCGAGATTGCCCGGGGCCGCAAGTCCGCGGCCGTGATTGCTGACCGAGGCCATGCGCACCTTGACCAGCGCCCAGTTGACGATGCTGGGGTTCTCCTCATTGGCGGCGATGTTGAAATAGCCGCCGAAGAAGAACACGGCGGCGCCGGCGGCAATGACGATGGCGATGAAACCAATGGCAGCAAGCAGACGCATGGGGGGACCTCCGTTCGAAAAATCGTAGCACGCCTCAATATACTTGTGGACCCGGCGATTTATTCCAAGGGCGTGGCGGCGGTGCGCCCTTATAGTAACCCCGGATCATACACCATGACCGTTACGCGACATTATCGCGACGCGCTGCGGGCGCTGCTCACGCCGGCCGAGCGCCGGACGCTCGAGCGACTCAACTCGCCGCAGAAGATCCAAAGCTTCCTCGACGGCCTGCCGGTAAATTTCTGCCTCACCGCCTGGGAGACCATGTCGCCGCGCCGCGTGCTCAAGGCCCGCATCGCGCATTGCGCGGAAGGCGCCCTGCTCTCGGCCGCGGCCTTCGCCTATCACGGGCAGCCGGCGCTGATCATGGATTTGCGCGCAACGCCGCATGATGACGATCACGTCGTCGCGCTGTTCCGCGAGCGCGAGCTTTGGGGCGCGATCAGCAAGACCAATCACTCGATCCTGCGCTGGCGCGACCCGATCTATCGCACGCCGCGCGAGCTCGCGATGTCCTATGCGCATGAATACTGCATGGACAGCGGGGAAAAATCGCTGGTCGCGTTCTCGCGGCCGTTCTTGCTGACGCGCTACGCGCCGGAGGTCTGGGTGACCAGCAGCGACAATCTCGATTGGCTGATGGACGCGCTCGACGACGCCCCGCACGAGCCGGTGGCGCCGCGTCCGGCGCTGCGTTCCCGCCGCCGCGCCTCGGCGATCGAGCGGAGCGTGCTCAAGCTGGTCGAGTGGCCGGAGCCGAAGAGGCGAGCTACCGCGTCACGTCCGTGACGTGACCACCATGCCCCAGCGGCCGACGGTGCGGGCTTCCAGCGTCTGAAACAAGAGGCGCTCGAACAGAAGGCCGATGCCGCCGATCGCGATCAGCGTGCTCAGCATGGCGCCGGCATCGAGGAATTCACGGGCATTGAAGATGATCTCGCCGAGGCCGAGCGTTGGGCTCGCCAGCAGTTCGCCGCCGATGACGCCGATCCAGGCGCGGCCGAAAGACAGTCGCGCGCCGGTGATCAGGTAAGGCAGCGTCGCCGGCCAGATCACCTTGCGGAAGAGCACCGTCTCGTCGGCGCCCATCACCGTCGCCGCGCGCAGCCACACCGGATTGACCGCGCGCACGCCGGTCCAGATGCTGAAGATCAAGGGAAACGACGAGGCATAGACGACGACCAGGATGGTGGCGACGTCGCCGATGCCGAGCCAGAGCACGAACAGCGGCACCCAGGCGAGCGACGGGATCGGGAGCAGCACGCTGAGCACCGGCAGGAAAATCCGCTCGGCGATGAACGAGCGCGCCATGAGCACCCCCACAGGGACGGCGATGGCGAAAGCGATGGCGAGCCCGATGGCGACACGCAGCAGCGTCATCGCCGCATTCTCGATGAGCGTTCCGTCGATCAGCATGCGCCAGAGGATGACGGCGATGGTCTCGAGCGGCGGCGTCAGCGCGGTGGAGAACATGCCGCTGCGAGCAAAGCCTTCCCAGATCGCCAGCAGCAGCACGATGCCGGCGAAGCCGCGCAGCCATGCTTTGAGGCCTGCGGTCATGCCGCCACCATGCCCCAGCGCACCACGGTCCAGCGCTCGACGCGGGCGAACACCTGCTTCTCGAGGATGAGCCCGATGGCGCCGATCACCGCGATGGTCGCCAGCATCACATCGCTGTTGAGGAAGGTCTGCGCGCCGAAAATGAGCCAGCCGAGGCCGCGCTGCACCGACATCAGCATCTCCACCGCGATGAGGATGCGCCAGGCATTGGCGAGGCCAAGCCGCAGGCCGACGAGGACGTAAGGCAGCGCCGCCGGCAGCACAATCTGCCGGAACAGGACGTGGTCGGGCGCGCCCATCACATGCGCGGCCTTGAGCCAGACCGGCTTCACGGCTTTGACACCCTTCCAGGTGTTGATGATGACGATGAAGCAGGACGAGACACCGACCAGCAGCACGGTCGGCACGTCGCCGAGCCCGAACCAGAGCACGAACAGCGGCGCATAGGCGATGCCGGGAATGGGATAGAGGAAGCTGACGATCGGAAGCAGCGTATCCTCGACCCACTGCAGACGCCCCATCAGGATGCCGAGGCTGACGCCGATCGCGCCCGCGAGCGCGAAACCCAAAACCAATCGATAGAGCGTCGACACGGTCGCGCCGAGGAGCACACCATTGCCGCCGAGGCGTATAAGCGCTTCGCCAATCGTGGCGAGCGTCGGCACCAGCTTCGGCGGGAAGCCGCCATAGCGAGCGACAAGCTCCCAGGCGATGGCGATGACCAGGAAGGTGAGCACGCTCACGCCGATGGAGACGACATGGCGCATGTCAGGCGGCCCCCTCGCATGCCGCGTGCGCGTTTGGCCTCACAGCTTCACCCCGCTCGCCTGTTCCCAGAGCTTGACGATCTCGGTCTGATCGACCTGCGCGCCGACCTCGTCGCGCGCCTGCGCCCACAGCTCACGCACCCGCTCGGCGAGCGGCGCGCTGGCTCCGATCGCGGCGGCGAAATCCACGGCAATGCCGACATCCTTGGCGATCAGGCCGAGCGCCATGCCGGTCCCGTATTTGCGCGTGAGCACATGCGGGATGACCTTCTTCTCCAAGGGATGCTGGCGGCCCGAGCACATGGCCTCGAGCGCTTGCGTCATCACCGCGGTGTCGAGACCGAACTTGCGGCCGACGGTCATCGCCTCCAGCACATTGATCAGCGTGCAGGCATTCACGTAGTTGGCCAGCGCCTTGAGCGCATGGCCGGAGCCGAGCGCACCGCAGCGATAGACCTTGCGGCCGAGCGCCTCGAAGACCGGCATGCAACGATCGATCGCCGCGGCATCGCCCCCGGCCATGATGTCGAGCGTGCCATCCTTGGCGAAGACGACACCGCCCATCACCGGGGCGTCGAGCATGGTGATGCCCTGTCCGGCAAGCGCCTCGCCGGTGGTCACCGTCGCGCGCGGGTCCGAGGTGCTCATGTCGATGACGATCGCGCCGCGCGCGAGCGAAGCGGCAGCGCCGCCGGGCCCGAGCAGCACGCTGTGCACGACCTTGTGGTCGGGCAGCATGGTGATCAGCGCCTCAGTGCCGCGACCGACATCGGAAAGCGTGAGCGCGACGTGAGCGCCATGTGCCGCCGCGAAGGCTTCGGCGACCTCCGGCCGCGCATCGAACACGGTCACGTCGAAGCCGCGCGCCCGCAGGCGGGCAGCCATCGGCGCGCCCATATGGCCGACGCCGACGAAGCTGAGCTTGCGGATCGGGCTCATGATCTCAGGCCTTCATCGCCTCGTGCATCAACTCGGTGTTGAGGAGCTTGTCCCAGTCCGGCACCGCCGTGATGGCGTGCTGCTTGATGAGCTGCTGCGCCTCGGCGTCGAGATACCCCTTGAGGGCCGGGATGAACTGCGGATTGACGTCGAGCTTCGGCAGCATGCGCTTGATCACCGCCTCGGAAACGGTGAAGCCCATGGCGTTGAAGTGGTCGAACACGATCTTCGCCGCCTTGGCCTGATCGTCCTTGTATAGCTTCACCGCCGCGAGCCAGCCGCGCAGGAAGGCGATCACCGCGTCGCGCTTGCCTTCGATCACCGGACGATTGGCGGTGAGGATCACCGGCAGGATGTCGAACTGCGAGTAGTCGACAAGCACCTCGCCGAGGCCGTCGACCTCGGCAAGCGTCGGAAACGGCTCGACCCCGGCAAACGCATCGACCGATCCCGACGCCAGCGCGGCGATGTGGTTCTGGTGCGGGATGTTGACCACGTGCACGTCGTTGCGAGTGAGCCCGAACTTCGGAAGGATCTTGTCCTGGAAGACGTGATCCGTGGCGGAGCCGATCTGGGAGGCGACCTTGCGACCTTTGAGGTCGGCGATGGTCTTGATGCCTTTGTTCTTGGCCGCGACGATCGAATCCGATGAACCGGCATACATGGAGATGCCGATCGCCACCATGTCGCCCTTAGCGGCGCCGACGACAAATGGCGTCGAGCCGAGCACGCCGATATCGAGGCGGCCGCTGATCATGGCATCGCGCGCGGCCTTGCCACCGTCGAAGCGATAGACGGTGACGTTGCCACCAGCCTTTTTGAACAGGTCCTGCGCCTCGGCGACCATGCCGATGGTGCCCCAAGACGTGTTCTGGTAACCGAAATTAAGGGGCGCCGCGGCGCCTTGCGCCAAGGCCCCGCGCGGCAGCACCGCGGCGAGCGCGGAAACGCCCGTCAGTGCGAGAACGTCACGACGTTTGAGCATGGTTTCCTCCTAACCGATGACAAAACCGCGTTCCTTGAACCGCTCCTGCGCGGCCGGCGCAGTGAGCAGCTCGATCAGCTCTTCGGCTGCCTGCTTGTTGTTCGCGGATGTGTGAATGGCCGCTGAAAATGCGACCAGATCCTGCAGCTCGTCCGGCAGCGGCCCGACCAGGACGACATGCTTGTTGGCGAGAATTTCGCTGATCTGCCCAAGGCCAATCTCGATGCTGCCCTGGGCGACTTCCTTGAGCCCGTCTGGCCCGCGATCGCGCAGCTGTAGCTTCGGGGCTACGGCCTGGTCGATACCGAGCTGGGCGAACACCTTGGCGACGTGAATCCCGCTCTGCCCGCCCTTGGCGGGATCGGCATACATGATGGATTTCGCCGCCAACATCGAGGCCTTGAACGAAGCGACGTCGTGGATGTCCGGCTTTGGCGCGCCGGCGCGCACGGCAACGCCGACGCCCATCTTGCCGAGAGCGTGGATGCTCGAGCCGGCGACCGCACCGGATTTCGCCAGCGTGGCGAGTCCGCCAGCGGTGCCGATGACCACGTCGCCCTGGGCGCCAGCGGCGACGCGCTTGGCGATGTCGCCGGCGGTGCCGAATTCGAAGCGTACGGTGTTGCCGCTCTTCGTCTCATATTGCCGGGCGAACTCACGTACGACGCTCTGCACCGCACCCGGGCAGAACACGACGAGCTCGGCGGCGCGTGCCGCGCCGGCCGAGACGAGGACCAACAGGGCGGCGACCGTGATCTTCTTCATCTTCGCTTTCCCTCACCCGCGCGCATGCGAGCCGAGCTGGCGCATGATCTCGCGCTGACTGGCAATGAACGGCTCGCTCAACGGATCGCGCGGCCGCGGGAGATCGATCCTGATCTCCGCCTTCACCGTACCTGGATGCGCCGCGAGCACCAGCACCTTGTCGCCGAGATAGACCGCCTCCGACACATTATGCGTGATGTAGACGATGGTCTTTTTGGTCTTAAGCCAGATGTCGCTGAGCATGCGCTGCATATCGTCACGCGTCATGGCGTCGAGCGCGGCAAACGGCTCGTCCATCAGCAGCACCTGAGGATTGTAGGCGAGCGAACGCGCAATGGCGACGCGCTGCTGCATGCCGCCGGACAGCTGATGCGGATAGACGTCGGCGAATTGCTCCAGGCCGACCATGCGCAGGAATTCGAGCGCGGTGGCCTCGCGCTTGTCCTTGTCGATGCCGCGCATCTCCAGGCCGAATTCGACATTGTGCCGCGCCGTGCGCCAGGGAAACAGCTGCGCGAAATCCTGGAACACGACACCGCGATTCTGCGCACGGCCATCGGCCGGCGCATCGCCGATCCGGATGTCGCCACTGGTCGGTTGCAGCAGGCCGGCGAGGATATTGAGGATCGTCGTCTTGCCGCAGCCAGAAGGGCCGACGATGCAAAGGAATTCGGATGCGGCGACGTGAAAGCTCACGTCCTTGACCGCCAGCACCCGGCGCTTATCGGCCTGGTACTCGAACGACAAATGATCGACGCGAATCTCTTCGGCCACGTCAGTGTCCTTTACCGGCTTTCCCGGCTTTGGCTTCGTCGATGATCTCGGCGAGCGCGACCAGGCGGCTGTTCTCGCGCGCAGATTTCATCGCCGCATCCACCGCAGCGAGCGCCTGCAGACCGTTCGCGGCGGACAGCTCGCAATCGCCGCCGCGCACGGCTTGCGCGAACAGCTCGAGCTCATCACGGAACATGTTGCCGGGCGGCACATCGAGCATGCGGCGCGCCGCGGGCCCCCCAGCGCGCGGTTGGATGTAAAGCGTCGCATTCTCGTGCAAGCGGTCGGCATTGGCCCAGGAGGTCTGGTCGATGTCGTAGAACATCAGGGCGTCGAAGCCGGTGACGCGAACGCTGTAGACACCCGGCCCGGTCCAGCTCGAGATCACGGTGCCGAGCTTGCCGTCGGCGAAGCGCAGCGAGACGATCCATTGATCCTCAACCTCGGCACCGACCGGCGCATGCCGCGCGGTCTGCGCACTGACCGAGGCGATATCACCGCCAAGGTAACGAACGGTATCGAACTGGTGGATGGCGATCTGGCTGAGCGGGCCGCCGGGCGCCCCCTTGGAATAAAAGCGCCAGTCCTTGTCGTGCAGGCGCATGGCGCGGTCGTTGGCGAACATGGCCTCGATCTGCGTGACCTGGCCCAGTGTTCCGTCGTCGATTGCTTTGCGGATGAGCCGATTTCCGGCGAGAAGCCGCGCGCAATGGCCAACGACGATGCGTACGCCATGCCGGTGCTCGAGATCGAGCGCCTGCACGCCTTCAGCCACGGTCGCCGCGATCGGCTTCTCGACATAGACATGCTTGCCAGCTTCGGCCGCACGGCGCGTGAATTCGTAGTGCAGATCATTTGGCAGCGCGAGGACCACGGCGTCGATGCCCTTGTCCTTGAGCACGTCGTCGAAGCTGCGGACGGGGAGCGCCATCTCGCGCGAAAAGGCGGCAAGCTTGTCCGGGCTGCGACCGACGCAGGCGACGAATTCGAGGTTGGCAGACTGCGCGCTCGCTTTGGTCAGCACCCTGCCCCACGAGCCCGGACCGACGACTGCGACGCGCACCGGCTTTGTCATCATTCGCCCCCGGTGCCGGTGACGCTGGTGCCGCCGCAGACATAGAGCGCCTGGCCGGTGATGAAGCTCGCTTCGCGCGCGAGCAGGAAATCCACCGCGTGCGCCACATCATCGGGCGTGCCGAGTCGCCCGACCAGGACCTTGTCGATCACCGTCTGCCGTTTGACGCTGCCTTGCGGATGGCCGCGGTTGAAATGCGCGGTCGCGACCGGTCCCGGCACCACCGCATTGACGGTGATGCCGTCGCCCCCGACTTCGATCGCCACCGTGCGCGTCATGCCAATCAGCCCGGCCTTGGCGCTGGAATAGACCATGCGCTCCGACTTACCGAGGATGGCGCGTGAGGAGATGCTGACAATGCGGCCGAAGCGCGCGGCGCGCATGCCCGGGACGAAGGTCTGGATCAGCACCATGGCGCTGCCAAGCGTTATCGTCGTCACATAGTTGAACTCGTCGACCGTCGCCTTTTCCAGCGGATTGGGACAGTTCGCACCGGCATTGTTGACCAGATAGCGAACTGGAAATTCCGCCGCGACCTCCTGCGCCACCGCGCGCGTGGCTTCGAGATCGGTAAGGTCGATCGGCCGGAAATGCAGGTTTGGATGCTTGAGCGCCGGCGCGGTGCGCTGCAAGGCGACGACGGGAATGCCGCGGACCAGCAAGCGTTCCGCCACGGCTTCGCCGATGCCCCGACTGGCACCTGTGACCACCGCTGCGTCGGCTCCCGGCATGGCGAGACCGCTTTCAGGTTCGTGATTTCACGCGCTCATAAATAATCGATGATCTTCCAGCTTCCCGGCTGGGCATTGACGACGTTCTTGGACTTGCCGGGACGGCGGTCGGCGAACACCTTGCCGTCGCGCATCACCAGCTGGATGTTTTTCTTCTCCTGCAGGCATTTGATGTCGGCGAGCGGGTCACCATCGACGGCGACGATATCGGCGAGCTTGCCGGTCTCCAGCGAGCCCAGGTCCTTGTCGAGCTTGATCGCCTTCGCCGCGTTGATCGTCGCGGTCTGCAGCGCGTGCATCGGCTTCATACCGAGATCGACATAGATCGCGAGCTCAGCGGCGTTGCTGCCCATTTCCGGATCGAAGCCCATGTCGGTGCCCATGGCGATGTTGATGCCAGCCTTGAGCATCTTCTGGAACGTGTCGAAGCAGTAGGGCTGCAGCTTCTTCATCTTGTCGGTGACGAATTTCGATGTGCCGATATCCTTGCGGATCTCGATGGCGTGATCGGTACGATGCGACAGCGTCGGCGTCATCCAGGCGCCGGCTTCCTTGATCATGCCGATAGTCTCGTCATCGGAGAACACCATGTGCTCGATCGTGTCGACGCCGGCCTTGAGCGCCATGCGCTGGCCCTGCGGCGTAAAGCAATGCACGGCGCAGATCTTGTGGAAGGCATGCGCCTCGTCGACGACCGCGTCGAGCTCCTCCTGCGTCATGTTGCGGATATCCGGCTCTTCCTTGTCGGTGCCGCCGCCGCCGGTGGTGCAGGTCTTGATGACATCGCAGCCGGCGAGAAGGTTGGTACGCGCGAGCTTGCGCAGCTCCCACGGCCCGTCCGCGGTCTGGAAGCCGAGGCGCACTGCGGCGCGCGGCTGGATCAGAGCGAGATGCGAGCCGGTGATGGTCGTGAAACCGGCGACCAGCATACGCGGGCCCTCGACGATGCCGGCGTCGAAAGCATCGCGGATGGCGCAAGCTTCCGCGACCAGCAATCCGCGTTGCGAGTTCAAGCCCAGATCACGCAGCGTGGTGAACCCCATGTCGAAGCAGAGCTGGGCATGGAACACGCCGTACATCTGCTGCAGCTCCGGCGTGATCTCCCACTGCGCGACACGATGATTGTGGAAGGTCAGGCAGTTGAACATCATCGTGTGCAGATGGATGTCCATCAGGCCGGGAATGAGCGTGCAGGTGCCGCAATCGATGACCTCGGCGTCCTGCGGGATGCGGATGGTCGCCTTGGTGCCGATCTCCTCAATGCGCTTGCCGCGCAGCTTGATCACCGGATCTTTCTTCGCCGCCGCACCGGTGCAATCGATCATGCTGGCGGCGGTGACGTATTTCACCGGCCCGGAGGTTTCTTGTGGAGCGAGATCAGGAGTCATGGGGCTGCCTTTTCGTGCTGAATAGTTGTGCGCGTCCGCGCCGGCGACGAGCGGAACAGCTCGATGGTGTCGCGGAAGCGCGCATAGGTCTGCGGATTGAGCACGCTGTTGCGCGGCGCGCGGCCACCTTCGAAGGCGAAGGCCGCGAAGGTGCGCCGGATATCATCGGGATCCATGCCGCGGGTGATGAAGACGAGCCGCGAGCCCCGATCGTCATCGGGCCAGGCATCGAGCGGCACCGGCTCGCTGACCACGGTCTGCACCGCTTGGACAGCATGCGGACGGCCTTCGACATTGACGATGCCCTTGACGCGCAAGAGCCCAGCGCCGCGGAAGCCGGCGAGGCAATTGAGCCACAGCACCAGGCCCGGAATAGTGATCTCTCCGTCGTGCTCGAGGCTGAACGTCGCGATCAAGGGATCGTCCGAGGCCGCCGGCGTCTGCGTGGCGTAGCCCACGTCGCCGAGCCAGCGCTTGGCATCCTCGCTGCGCGCGGACAACGCGTAGCCGGACTGGGTGAGCACCTGCAGCGGATTGATCTTGCCGTGGGCGATACGCAGTTGCCGGGCGTCGCGGTTGAGCGACGACAGCTTCGCGGAAAGCCGTTCGAGGTCCGCAAGGGTCGCGAGATCGGTCTTGCTGATCACGAGGGTGTCGGCGACTGCGGCCTGCTTCAGGGATTCATCTTCGCGCGCCAGATGCGCGAAGCCATGCAGGCCGTCGACCACGGTGATCACCGAGCGCAACTCGAAATGCGCGGTGACATGGGCGTCGGTTAGCAGGATCTGGATGATCGGCACCGGATCGGCGAGGCCGGAGGTCTCGATGAGGACGAAGTCGAAATCAAGCTCGCAGCCGGCCTGCCGCTGGTGATCGAGGTCGAGCAGCGCGGTCGCAACTTCCTCGTGCACATGGCCGCAGAGGCAGCCGCTGTCGACGACGCGGATGCGCGGCTTCGGCGCGCGCACCAGCACATGATCGACGCTGACCTCGCCGAATTCGTTGACGACGACCGCGGCGCGGTTGAACGCGCGGGTGCCGAGCAGATGGTTGAGGAGCGTGGTCTTGCCGCTGCCGAGATAGCCGGTGACGAGCAGCACCGGAATGCGCGGCACGGCCTTGCCTTCGCAAGCCGCACACATGGCGTTCCTCCGCGCGCCCGGTTCTTGGTGTTCTCGGCGGGCGCAAAGTGAAAGCCTAGGAAGCCCAAGTAAATAGATCAAATGTATTTTTTAGATGCTAGCGATAGACATCATCTATTCACGCGACACGCCGCGAACGCCCTGCTCCTTCCGGCCGTAAGCGGCGCGGATCATGTCGGCCATGCGCTGCGCGGCGGCGGAGCGATGGCCATGCCGCCGCCAGAGAATGCCGACGGTGCGCTGCGGCTGCGGGTCGACGAGCTTGATGGCGCGCAATCCCTTGGCATCGACGATGGCGCCGGCGGAGAGCACGCAGGCGAGCTCGGAATTGCGGATCGTGGAGAGGATCGGCTCGATGGCATTCATCTCCAGGACGATGTGCGGCTGCAGTCCTTCCGCGGCGAAGAAACGATCGACGAACTGGCGGGCGCCGAACTCCTGCGACAGCGAGACGAGCGGCAGCCGCGCCAGCTCGCGCATGCGCACCGACTTGCGCGCGGCGAGCGAGTGCCGCGCGCCTACAACTAACACCAGCGCCTCTTCGAACAGCCGCTCGTTGACGATGTGCTCGGTGTCTTCGGAGAGATAGGCGACGGCGAAATCGAGCGCACCGCTCAAAAGATCGCGCTCCATGTCGGAGCGCGGCACCAGCCGGGCAACCACGTGCACGCCGGGATGGCGCTCGGTGAACTCGGCGAGGATCGGCGGCAGCAACGAATTGGAGAACGAGTGGAACACGCCCATGTGCAAGGTGCCGCGCATCAGGCCTTCGAGCTCGGAGAGCGCCAGCGCGCTCGACTCGATCTCCTTGAGGATGCGCTCGCAATAAGGCCGGAACAGGCGCCCCGCCGCCGTGAGCTCGACGTCACGCGCCGAGCGCTCGAACAGCGTGGTGCCGATCAGCTGCTCGAGCTGCTTGATCTGGTGCGACAGCGTCGGCTGCGTGACGTTGAGCTTATCGGCCGCGCGGGTGAAGCTGCGCGTGTCGGCGACCGCGAGGAAATAGCGAAGGTGCCGGAGTTCCATGTGACGATGATGCGGCAGGCGGAGTGGCGAGACAAGTTGCCGATGAAGTGAGACCACGACGCCTACCCCGTCATCCTGAGGTGCGAGCGCAGCGAGCCTCGAAGGATGACGGCCTGAGAGTCTGAGGCCGTCGCCCTTCGAGGGCCGCTTCGCGGCCACCTCAGGGTGACGGGGAGAGTCTGAGCTAGACGACCGTCCGATAACGCTCAATCACCGTCTTCAACACCTCGTCCATCGACAGCGCCCACCAGCGGTTGGAGAAGACCTCCACCTCGACATAGCCGTCAAAGCCAAGCGCCTCCACCTCGGCGCGCAGCCGCGGGATGTCGGCAACGCCATCGCCCATCATGCCGCGGTCATTGAGCATATCGGTTGTCGGCACCAGCCAATCGCAGACGTGGAAGGCGAGGAGCCGCTCGCGGCCGGCACGCTTGACCTGCGCGATGAGCTCGAAATCCCACCAGGTGTGATAGACGTCGATGGCAACGCCAAGCATGCCGCTGCGCGCCGGATCGAGCCGGTCGCAAATATCGAGCGCCTGCCGCGTGGTGTTCACGCAGGCGCGATCGGCCGCGTACATCGGATGCAGCGGCTCGATGGCGAGCGGCATCTGCACTTGCCGCGCATAATCGAGAAGCTCGGCGATCCCGTCCTCGACCTGACGCTGCGCGGCGGCAAGGTCCTTGCTGGGCGCGCTGCCCGGCCGCGAGAACTGCGGCAGGCCGCCGACCACGAGCACCAGACAGACGGCGCCAAGCGCCTTGGCTTCGTCGACGGCACGGCGATTGTCATCGCGCGCCTCGAGGCGATGCGCGGCATCAGCGGGAAACATGCCGCCACGGCAATAGCCGGAGAGATCGAGACCCGCATCGCGCACCGCTTTGACGGCGCGATCGAGCCCGACGGCCGCGATCTGGTCGCGCCACGGCGACACCGCACGAATGCCATGGCGCGTGCAGGCTTCGACAATGGCAACGAAGTCGCCCTGCTTGCGCACCGTCGCGGTGTTGAGCGAGAGCCAGCGGTGATCGCCGCTCAGGTCCCGCATATCAGCTCTCGACGCCGCGGCTCGCCAGCACGGTGCGCATGCGCGCGCCCGCGAGCGCCGGATCGCGCAGCAGGCCGCACGCATCGGCAAGGCGGAAGATCTCGGCGAGATGCAGCGTCGAGCGCGCGCTCTCCTGGCCGCCGACCAGCGTGAAGTGGTCCTGATGGCCGTTGAGATAGGCCATGAACACCACGCCGGTCTTGTAGAACCGCGTCGGCGTACGGAAAATCTGCCGCGACAGAGCGACGGTCGGCGCGAGGATGTCGTTGAACCCTTTGCCGTCGCCCGCCGCGAGCTTGACCAGCGCCGCAGATGCCGCGGGCGCGATCACGTCGAAGATGCCGAGCAGCGCGTCCGAATAGCCCTGCGCATCGCCGGCGATCAGCTCCGCATAGTTGAAGTCGTCCCCGGTATACATGCGCACGCCCTTGGCCAGGCGCCGGCGCATGGCGATTTCCTTGTCCTTGTCGAGCAGCGAGATCTTCACGCCGTCGACCTTGGCGGCGTTGCCGTTGATGATCGCTAGCGCGGTGTCGGTCGCCTTGTCGAGATCGCGTGAGCCCCAATAACCAGCAAGCTGCGGATCGAACATGTCGCCGAGCCAGTGGATTATCACCGGCTCGCGCACCTGGCGCAGGATGCGGTCGTAGACCGTGGTGTAGTCATCGGCCGAGCGCGCCACCTTGGCGAGCGCGCGCGAGGCCATCAGCACGATGCGGCCGCCGGCCTTCTCGATCGCCTCGATCTGCTCCTCATAGGCGCGGATCACGTCCTCGAGCGACTTTGCCTCCGCCGGATCGAGATGGTCGGTGCCCGAGCCGGAATAGACCAGACCCTCGCGCGCACGCGCCGCGGCGACCGAGCGGCGGATGAGCTCGAGCGAGGTCGGCCAGTCGACGCCCATGCCGCGTTGCGCGGTGTCCATGGCTTCAGCAACGCCGAGTCCAAGGTCCCAGATATGCTCGCGAAAGGCGATGGTGCGGTCCCAGTCGATCGCCGCGGTGAGCCAAGGATCGGCGTCGGCCAGCGGATCGGCGACAACATGCACCGCGGCAAAGGCGATGCGGTTGAGCTTACCTTGCGCGCGCTGCGGGAAATTGCGCGGCGTCGAGAGGCGGAAGCTCTCCAGGGTGCGGTCGGCGCGCGGCAGGCGGATCGCGAGCGCTTGTTTCGGCGGTTCATACTTATTCATGGACGCCTCACATCTTCAGCGCGGGCACGTCGACCCAGCGCCGCTCTTTCCAGCTCTGCAGCGCGCATTCGACGAGCTGCACGCCCTTGGCGCCTTCGGTCAGCGTGTATTTGTAGGGCGCGTTCTCCATCACATGGCGAATGAACAGCTCCCATTGCGCCTTGAAGCCGTTGTCGAACACCTGATTGTCGGGCACGCGCTGCCAGCTCGAATAGAAATCGATGGTCTGCTTCTCGTCCGGATTCCACACCGGCTTCGGCGTCGCCATGCGCGGCTGGATCATGCATTCGTGCAAGCCGGCGACGGCGGAGCCGTGGGTGCCGTCGACCTGGAAGGTGACCAGATCGTCGCGATAGACACGCACCGCCCAGGATGAATTGACGTGAGCGATGATGTCGCCGTCGAGCTGGAAGGTCGCATAGACGGCGTCGTCGGCGGTCGCCTTGTAGGGTTCGGCCTGCTCGTCCCATCGCTGCGGGATATGCGTGGCGCCGATGCAGCTCACGCTCTTCACCTCGCCGAAGAGATTGTCGAGCACGTAACGCCAGTGGCAGAGCATGTCGAGGATGATGCCGCCGCCGTCCTCGCTGCGATAATTCCATGACGGGCGCTGCGCCGGCTGCCAATCGCCCTCGAACACCCAGTAACCGAACTCGCCGCGCACCGCGAACATGCGGCCGAAGAACCCGCTGTCGCGCAGCATCTTCAGCTTGAGCAGCCCGGGCAGGAATAGCTTGTCCTGAACCACGCCGTTCTTGATGCCGGCTTTCTTGGCGAGCTCGCTGACCTTGAGCGCCGATTGCAGATCGGTCGCCACCGGCTTCTCGCAATAGATGTGCTTGCCCTTGGCGATGGCGCGCTCGAGCAGCTCGGGGCGCATCTGCGTGGTGCCGGCGTCGAAGAACACTTCGTCGTTCTTATCGTCAAGCGCCTTGCCGAGATCGGTTGTGTAGCGCTCGACGCCATGCGCCCTGGCCAGCGCCGCGAGCTTCTCCGCATTGCGGCCAATCAGGATCGGATCGGGCATCACCCGCGTGCCGTCGGACAGGAGCACGCCGCCGGCCTTGCGGATCGCCAGCACCGAGCGGATGAGGTGCTGATTGGTCCCCATGCGTCCGGTCACGCCATGCATGATGATTCCGAGGCGTCGGGTGGTCACGTCGGGTACTCCTGAGGTCTTGTTGTGTTGATGTTGCGCGAACTTCACGTTCGGCGCCAGCCCGTCAAGGCCAATGCCACATCGCCAGCGCGACGAGCCATGGTGGCAACGGCACAAGATCGAGCACCGTCTGCGTGCTCACCGACAGAGCCACGGCACCGATGAGAGAGATCACCGTGCCGCTGATGACGCGGCCGCCAAAAGCCTCGTGATCCTTGTTCATGGCGCGGCCGAAATAAATACGGAACACGATGGAGAGGCGCTGAATCGGCGTGACCACCGACGCCGGTGCGATCGCCAGCGCCATGTAGCGGAACATCTGCGAGATGCAGACGGCGATGCCGGAGATCACGAACCACTTGGCGGACTCGCGCTGCGTCGCCCGCACGTGACGCCACTGCCCGGGCACGAGCCAAAGCAGCACGATCGGCACCGTCGCGGCCGCATAGGAGACGAGGCCACCGGCGATCCCGGCAGGAATAGTCTGCTCGCGCAGACCCATGCGGATCAGGATCGGGCTGATGCCGAAGCCCACCGCGGACAACATCGAATACAAATAGCCCTCCATCATCCGCGCGCGGTATTCGTGGTCCTTGCCGAGAAAGGCCATGCTCGGATGCGACTTGGATTCCAAGGTCAGCCAAGGCCCCAGCGCGACTAGCGCGATGCCGATGATGCGCAGCAGCGTCAGAGTCTCGCCGAGCACGAGCACCGCGAGCACAAGCGTGAGGATCAGGCTCAGCTGCTGCAGCGGGCCGACGAGATTGGCGCCGATCGCTTTGGTCGCCCGGTAGTTGCAGTAGCGCGCCCAGGCGAAGTGCACGACCCCGGCGATCGACAGCAGCCAGACGTCGCGGGCGGAGAAGGCGAGCAGTGCATCGGTCGCCCCCGACACCAGCATCGGCAGCACGAAGATCGGGATACCGACGGGAACACTGACCGCCATGGCCTGGGCAACCGTGCCGCCGAGCACGCCGCGACGGATACCCGCATTATTAAAGGCGAAAGTCAGCGCCGATAGCAGAGAAAGCAGCCCACCCAGCATGTCATTCCACTCTCAATTTCAATCGCGGTTATTAACCATAAAGAAATAGTTAAGGGCTACTTAAGCAGACGGTCCTATTGGCTGGGAAACACGGCGCTCCGTCCGTCACGACGATGCTCTTCCTCTCGGCGACAACGGCCTTTGCTGCGGGCTTCGCGCTCGCGCTCCTGCTTTGCGCGGGCGTCAGCATCGTCGTCAGTCGTCGCCGTCTCACCAAGACGCGCCTCCTCGGCACCGCACTCAACAATATGTCGCAAGGCCTGGTCATGTTTGACAAGGCCGGCAGGCTCCTCATCTTCAACGAGAACTATCTCACGATGTATGGGCTGAGCCGCGACATGGTGCGGCCGGGGGCATTGCTCGTCGACATCGTGCGCGACCGCTACCGCATCGGCAGCATCACGGCCGATGCCGATACATACTGCCGGGACCTGCTCGACGCCATGGCTGCCGGAAAAACCATCAGCCGCGTCGTCGAGTCGGCGGGGCGCTCGTATGCGGTCGTCAACCGGCCGATCCCGGGAACCGATTATTGGGTCGGCACGCATGACGACATCACCGAGCGCCGGCGCGCCGAGAAGCAGAATGCCGCGATGCTCGAGCAGGAGCAACGCCGCGCGGTCGTCGACGGCGCCATCGCCTCGTTCCGCGAGGGGCTCGAGGCGGTGCTCAAAACGGTGAGCGACAGCACAGCGTCGATGAAGCGCACCGCGGGCAAGCTGTCGACGCTTTCGGGGGAAACCTCGCAGCAGGCGACGAGCGCCGTCGCGGTGTCCAACGAGGCGTCGACCAACGTCACCGCCGCGGCAACCGCGGCCGAAGAGATGCTCAGCTCGATCGAAGAGATCAGCCGGCAGCTCGGCCAGACCGCGGAGCTCGTCGGCACGGCCGTGGCCGATGCGCAGAGCACCAACGATCAGATCGCCGGCCTGGCGCAGGCCGCGCAGGAGATCGGCCATGTGGTGATGCTCATCCGCAGCATTGCCGGCCAGACCAACCTGCTCGCGCTCAATGCCACCATCGAAGCGGCGCGCGCCGGCGAGGCCGGCAAGGGCTTCGCCGTCGTCGCCTCGGAAGTGAAGTCGCTGGCGGTGCAGACCTCGAAGGCGACCGAGGAGATCGCGGGCCAGATCACCGCCATCCAGGACTCGACCAACAGCGCAGTGGAAGCGATCCGCCGCAACACCGAGCGTATGCAGGAGATCAACCGCTGCACGGCCGCGGTCGCCGCCTCGGTGCAGCAGCAAAATTCCGCGACCAGCGAGATCTCACACAACGTGGTCGGCGCCGCGACCGGCACCAAGCAGGTCGTCATGGTGCTCGACCGGGTCGCGGGCGCGGTCGGCGAGACGCAGAGCTCGGCGCAGACCGTGCTCGAAGCCTCGAGCGCGGTCGAGAGTGCGGCCGCAAGCCTGAGCGAAAAAGTCGAGACTTTCCTCAGCCGCGTGGCGATGTAGCGGCCTATCGGGACTGTCCCGCGCGGACTATCATCCTGCCTGACTCAATTCACGGAGCGGGCGATGAACGAAGAAGCGCTCAACACCAGCATTCGCAAATTCCTCAAGCAGGTCGGCGTGACCTCGCAGCGCGAGATCGAGCTCGCGGTCCGCTCCGCGATCGTCGAAGGCCGCCTCAAGGGCAACGAGGCCCTTCCGGTGCAGATGGTGCTCACCATCGGCAAGGTCTCGCTGACCCACAAGGTCGACGGCGCGATCGAGCTCGAGTAGCAATCAGAGACCGGCCAGCGCCTTCTTGTAGTAGGACATGTCCAGATATTTGTCGGGCGATGCCGGTTGCCCGCCTTCGTATTCGGCGCGCAGCTTGAGCACGTTGTTCACGCCACCCATGTCGATGGCGCCGTCGCGGTTGAAGCCCGGCAGCGTCGCCTCGTAGGCTTCGGCGGCGACATCGGGCGCGAGCTTGAGCCGTTCGACCAGAAGCGAGACGGCCTCGGCCTTGTGGCCGCGATCGAGCATCCAGCGCAACCCCTCGACATAAGCCTGCAGATATTTGACTACCGTGTCGCTGTTCGTCTCGCCCCATTTGCGCAGCACGAAGGCGGTTGTGCCCTGATAGGCGCCGAGCGCGGCTGCAGCGGTGCCCATGCTCTTGAGCCCGGCTTGCTGCGCGCGGAGGGAGAAGGGGGGATTCATCATCGCGGCAACCATGCTCTTGTCTTTGAGCATCGCGTCGAGCCGCGCGGCGGTGCCGCCCGCGGATTTGACCTGATAGTCGCCTTTGTTGATGCCCTTCTGCTTGAGCATCTCATAGATCTGGAAGGCGTAGGCCGTGTTCACCGCGTCGACCACAATGGTCTTGCCTTTGATGTCGGCAAGCGATGCGATGTCAGGCTGCACGATCAAATGATTGAAGCTGTTGTCGCCGCCGACGATGACGGCGATGTCGACATTCGTCTTGTCCTTGAGCGCGAAAGCGTTGTCGACGGCGGAATGCGCGATCTGATAGCGGCCTTCCGCGAGCCCGTTGCGCAGCTCATCGGAATTCGGCGTGAACACCAGTTCGACGGCGAGCCCGCGCTTGGCGAAGAAGCCTTTGGCCTGCGCGGCGAACATCGGCAGGTTCTGCACGCCGGGGAAGACGATGACTTTGAGTTTGGTGTCCTCCGCATGCGCGAGGCTGGCCGAGAGCGTGACCGCAGCCGCCGCGGCGAGCACGGCGAAACGTCGGGTGAACATGGGATCCTCCGGGGTGAGCTTTTTTCTGGCGAGTTTTTAGTTGTCGATCATAACACCGCAGCGGCAGCAGCATTCCTTCTGCCGAAAGCGGCTTCCATTTCGCGGCGCACTTTGACCGCGGAATCGTCGGCAGCGTAGGCGACATCGCTCCAGCAAAGCTGCTCGCCCGCAGCGATGTCGCGCTTCAGTCGGACATCATGCGCAAGCCCGAGCGGCAACAGGCCGCGCTCGAGCGAGCGCTCCGCCGGGGTCTGCTTGCCCCAGACGCAAAAGCCGCCCTCGCCGTCGAGCATTTCGCCAGCCTTGAGGTCGCGCTTGGCGGTCGCCACCACATCGGAGCGGAAGCCGGTGGGCGCGCCGGTCGGCTCACGGCGCAGCGCAGCGGACGCCACCGAAATCCCAAGCTCGAGGCCGATCATGTGGATCGGCCGATACAGCGCCGCGTATTTGCCGCTCGTATCGGGCAGCATCGCGTATTCCTTGAAGCAGCGCCGCGCATAATCGCTCTCGCCCTCGAACACGACATAAGTGCCGAGCGCAAGATGGTGTGGCACGTCGCGGCCGTCGCGATAGACCGAGGAGGTGACCTCGGTGACCCCGGCCTTTTCCAGCACGCCGCCGTCCGACTTCGGCTTGCAGATTTCGGCGAGCTCGAAACGCGTCGCCGGCGGGAAGCTCAGGCCCTCGCTCTGCGGCACGAGCCCCGTGGCGTTGCACACCGCGCTCATCTCGATGCCCGACTTGGTGCCATCGATGAAGCTGTTGAACATCTTCGGATTGATCGAGGAGCGATCCTTTATCTGAAGGTACTGATCGAGGATGTCCCACAGCGTGTCGGGCGTCGATTGATGATAAGTCGGGTGATAACGCGTGCCCTTGCCGGCGGCGATCACTTTGAAGCCGCAGGCGCGCGCCCAGTCGACATGCTCGCAGATCAGCGCCGGCTGGTCGCCCCAGGCGAGGCTGTAGATGACACCGGCGCTGGCGGCGCGGCGCGCGAGCAGCGGACCGGCGACGACATCGGCCTCCACATTGACCATGACGATGTGCTTGCCGTTCTCGATGGCCTTGAGCGCGTGGCGGATGCCGGCCGTGGGAATGCCGGTGGCCTCGACGACGACGTCGACCTGTGGCGCGCCGATCAGCGCATCGGCATCGTCCGTGACGAGCGTGGTACCGCGCGTGAGCGCGTCATCGAGCGAGGCGGCGGCATAAGCGTTGGCATCCCAGCCGGCGGATTTGAGCTGATTCTTCGCGCGCGCGACGTTGAGATCGACCACGCCGACGAGATGCATGCCGCGCGTCAAGCGCACCTGCGAGAGGAACATGGTGCCGAATTTTCCGGCACCGATGAGCACGACGCGAACGGGCCGTCCGGCGGCCTCGCGCTCGAGCAATTTGGCATGCAGATTCACGCGCCCTTCCTCCGTGACGGCAAAGCGGAACACAGCCGCGTCGTGGAGACAAGGCGGATCGCGAAGTCTGGCTATTGGCAGAGTGCGCGGGAGACGAACGTTTCGTTGGGGCATTCGCCCGGCGTGCCGGTGCGGCCGGAAAGCAGAACGCGGGCCGGGCATTTCTCGGCCGTGGTCATGTCGAGGCTCTTGCCCTCTGCAAATCCCTTGGCCTTGCAGATCGCATTGGCAGCGGCGACGCAATCCGGCGCACCGTTGGGCGCCACGGTGCAACGTTCGTGACCGGACACTGCCCGCGCCGTCGAGAACTTGGCCACCTCTTCGGCGGCATTGCGTGCACCGTCGGCCGTGCTCTTGGCGAAGGCATCCGCATCCTTGCCGAGCTTGTCGAACTTGGTTTGCGTGTCCTTGAAATTGCTGCCGATGTCGGAAATCGACTTGTCGAGCCAACGGCCGATCTTGTGAAACACCGTATCGCCTTCAGGCGCGGGAGCCGGCGGCGTTGCTGCCGGTGCGGGCGCCGGGGCTGCAGCGGGACCGGATACGGGAGCAAGCTGCGCGCGGTTCGGCTCTCTGTTCGGCTCTTGCGCGAGAGCGAGGCCACTGCCGAGGAGGCACACCACGAACGCCCCGAGAATCAAGGCTCGGCCGTGTCCTGGGATCGCCCCCCGTGCGAAGCTCATGGTCTCCAAAGCAGCGTAGCTGACCCGTTTCGCGCAGCAAATCGACGCCCCAAAATGCTACCGGGCAATGGCGAAATTGAGGAGCGCCCGAATCGTCAGAACAAGTATACCGCAGCGACAAGGCCGAGGATGACCACGCTCGCGCCGAGGAACACCCACAGGCCGAGGCGTTTCTCGATGATATGACGGGCCTCCTCGCCGTAGCGGTTGAGCAGGAAGGCCACGAGGTAGAAGCGCATAGAGCGCGCCAAAATCGAAAAAATGACGAATAAACCGATGTTGTAGCCGGCAAATCCGGAGGTGATGGTCACCACCTTGTAGGGGATCGGGGTCAGGCCCTTGAGCAGAATGATCCAGGCGCCCCATTGGGCGTAGGCCGCGCGGAAGCCTTCGACCTTGTCGCCATAACCATAGATGCGGATGAGCCAGGCGCCGACCGAGTCGTAAAGCGCAGCGCCGATGTAGTAGCCGACGAGCCCGCCGAGCACCGAGGTGATCACGCACCACGTGGCATAACGCCACGCCTTGTGCGGCTGCGCCAGGCACATCGGGATGAGCATGACGTCGGGCGGAACCGGGAAGAACGAGCTCTCGGCAAAGGCGACACCGCCCAGCAGCCACAGCGCGTGCGGCTTTCCGGCGGCGTTGATGCACCAGTCATAGAGGCGTCGAAGCATGGCGGCGCTGCTTAGCGGGCGGCAGGCGCAATGTCGACTACGGCCCCGTGACAGGGCTAATGGCTGGGGAGAACGAGATCAGCGCCGCTTCTGTGGACGCCGCGCTTCCAGCGCCACGACCTTGCGTCGGGGCAACCCACGGGCGAGGTCCTTGGGCACTTTCTCGGCGATGCCGAACAGACGCTCGCGCCGCTTCATCTCCGCCCAGACGTCGGTCGGCTCGACGCCGGCGATCACCCAGAGCACGACAAGATTGTAGAGGAGATCGGCGCTCTCGCGGACGACCGCCTCGACCTGTCCGTGCATGGCATCGATGACGACCTCGACGGCCTCTTCGGCGAGCTTCTTTGCCGCCTTGCTGCGGCCGGACCGTAGCAGCCGCGCGGTGCGCGATTTGTGCGGGTCGGCGCTCCGGGCCGCGATGACGGCCTCATAGAGGCGGTCGAGCGAATCAGTCATGGCCACAGAGAATACCCGATCTGGCGAGTCAATCCGTTAACGAGTGCTCTTGCACTGCTTCTAACCCTAACGGGGGTCTATTCATCGTCGGCGAGCAGCGCTGCATTGCCCCCAGCCGCCGCGGTGTTCACCGTCACCACCTGCTCCAACACGAAGCGATGCAGATAGTTCGGCCCGCCGGCCTTAGGCCCGGTGCCCGACAAGCCGCTGCCGCCGAACGGCTGGGTGCCGACGACGGCGCCGATCATGTTGCGATTGACATAGACATTGCCGTTGGTGAGCCGCGTGGCGACGCGCGCTGCCGTCGCGTCGATGCGCGATTGCACGCCGAGCGTCAGCGCGTAGCCGCCGGCGGCGATGTCGTCGATCAGGCGATCGAGCTCGTCGGCGCGCCAGCGCACCACGTGCAGCACCGGGCCGAACACCTCCTCGCGCAGCTCACGCGCGCCCTTAAGCTCGATGATCGCCGGCGGGACATACGTGCCGTGCTGCGGCAGCGGTCGATCGGCATCCCAGCGGAAGACGACTGCGCCGCGGCGATCCATATCGGCGATCCAGCGACCGAGCTTCGCCTTGGCATCGGCGTCGATGACCGGTCCGACATGGATCGTGACATTGCGCGGATCGCCGAGCGCGAGCTCGCGCGCCGCGCCTGCGACCATGGTCAGAATCCGGTCGGCGACGTCGTCCTGGACGCACAGGAGCCGCAGCGCCGAGCAGCGCTGCCCCGCCGAACGGAAGGCCGAGGCGATGACGTCGTCGGTCACCTGCTCGGGGAGTGCGGTGGCGTCGACGATCATGGCATTGATGCCGCCGGTCTCGGCGATCAGCGGCACGATCGGGCCGTTCTTGCCCGCGAGCGTGCGGTTGATGCTGCGCGCGACCTCGGTCGAGCCGGTGAAGACGACCCCGGCGACGCGTGGGTCCTCGATCAGCTGCGCGCCGATAGCGCCGTCACCGGTGACGAGATGCAGCACGCCCGGCGGAATGCCGGCGCCATGCAGAAGCCGCACCGCCGCGGCGGCAATGAGCGGCGTCTGCTCGGCCGGCTTGGCGACGACGGCATTGCCGGCGACCAGCGCCGCTGCGATCTGGCCAACAAAGATCGCCAGCGGGAAATTCCACGGGCTGATGCAAATGAAGACGCCGCGCCCGCGCAGGCGCAGCTCGTTGGTCTCGCCGGTCGGTCCGGGCATCGGCTGCGGGCGCAAGAGGCGCCGCGCCTGGGCCGCGTAATAACGGCAGAAATCCGCGGCCTCGCGCACCTCGGAAACGCAATCATCGAGTGTCTTGCCGCCCTCGACCTGCAGCAGCGCGATCAGCCCCGCGCGCTGCGCTTCGATACGGTCGGCGGCGCGATCGAGCGCGGCCGCGCGCGCCTCGACGGGCATCGCATCCCATGCCAGGAAGCCATCCGCGGCGGCCGCCATTGCCGCGCGCACGATGGCGGCGTCACCGTCCTCGACGCGGCCGATGATCGCGCCATCGATGGGGGAGATCGCCTCACGCGCGCGGCCGACAACGCCGACACCGTCGACGATCGGCGCCGCACCGGCCGGCTCCTTGGCTGCCGCGCGCACCTCGTCGAGCAGCGCCGCGAGGCTTGCGCCGTCGCCGAGCTCGACGCCGGCAGAGTTGGCGCGCGCCGGCCGATAGAGGTCGCGCGGCAGCGGGATGCGTGGATGCCGCGCATTGGCCGGGCGACCGATCGCCGCCTGCGGGCGGCGGATCAGCGTTGCAATCGGGACACTGGCGTCGACTGCCGCGGAGACGAAGGAGGAGTTGGCACCGTTCTCCAAAAGCCGGCGCACCAGATAGGCCAGCAGGTCGCGGTGGCCGCCGACCGGCGCATAGACCCGGCACGCGGCCTCCGGCTGCTCCTCGATGACCGCGTCGTACAGCGCCTCGCCCATGCCATGCAGACGCTGGAACTCGAATCCGGTGACGCCGCCGGCATCCTCGATGATGCTGGCGACCGTGAGCGCGTTGTGGGTGGCGAACTGCGGATAGATGCGCGACCGCGCCGCAATGAGCTTGCGCGCGCAGGCGAGATAGCAGAGGTCGGTCATCGCCTTGCGCGTGAACACGGGATAGTCGGCAAGCCCGCGCTCCTGCGCGCGCTTGATCTCGGTGTCCCAGTAGGCGCCCTTGACGAGGCGCACCATCATGCGGCGATCGAGCGCTTCGGCGACCTCGGCGATCCAATCGATCACCGCGCCCGCGCGCTTCTGATACGCCTGCACGGCGAGCCCAAAGCCGTCCCAACCGGCGAGCGAGGCATCGGCGACGACCTTGCCGATCAGCTCCAGCGACAATTCGAGCCGGTCGGCCTCCTCGGCATCGACGGTGAAATTGAGGTCGAACTCCTTGGCGCTGCGCGCCAGCGCCAGCACTTTCGGCGTCAGCTCTGCCAGCACGCGCTCGCGCGAGGTCGCCTCGTAACGCGGGTGCAGCGCCGAGAGCTTGACCGAAATGCCAGGCCGCGCCGGCAGCGGTGCATTGCCCGCGTTGCGTCCGATCGCGGCAATGGCGCCGGCATAGGACTGTAAATAGTGCTCAGCGTCCGCCGTCGTCCGCGCGCCCTCGCCGAGCATGTCGAAGGAGTAGCGCAGCTCGTGATGCGAGCCCGCCCGATCGAGCGCCTCCTCGATGGTTTGCGCCAGGACGAAATGCGAGCCGAGGAGCCGCATCGCCTGCCGCGTCGCCGCGCGCACCGCGGGGAGCCCGATGCGCTTGATGAGACCGTCGACGATTCCGTGCGGCGTCTCACCGGGCGAGATCACGCGGGCCGTCAAGCCCAGCGTCCAAGCCGAGGCGGAGACCAGCAGCGCGGTCGACTTGCGCTCGTGGTGCAGCCAATCGCCGGCGGCGAGCTTGTCCTCGATCAGGCGGTCGGCGGTGGCGGCGTCGGGCACGCGCAAGAGCGCCTCGGCGAGCACCATCAGCGCCAAGCCCTCCTTGGTCGACAGCGAATAGGCGTGCAGGAAGTCTTCGATGCCGCCGAGCCCGCCGGTTTTTCCCCGGATCGCGGCAATAAGGCGGCTCGCTCGTGCATCGATCCGCGCTTCGGCCTCCCCCTCGCGTGGCGCCTGCGCCAGAAATTGCTGCGCAAGCTCCTCGTCGGGAGGCGCGTAGGCGGCGTGGAAGCTGGGCAGAGACGGCGACGTCATGCCGGGATGCCTGATGATTCACCGTAGAATGTAGAATAGTGAGCGACGCCGCCTGACTCCAGTTAAACGCGGCGGAAACGGAGCCCACAAGCTTGCTCTTTGCGGCGCCATGTTCTTTGCTCCGCCGCAGCACTCACGCCTGACATCCCAGGCGACCAAAACGGGATGCGTGACATGAACGCATTAAGCTTAGGCGCACTGAACTTTGGCGCATTGAACTTCGGCGCATGGCGCGCCATTCGCCCGGCCCTTGCGGCTGGACTGGTTTGCGCAGCGATCGGCGCGCCGGCGGCGGCCGCTGCGGAGACCAACATCAAGTTCAGCCTGGACTTCAAATTCGAAGGGCCGTCGGCGCCATTCGTCGTGCCGCTGGACAAGGGCTACTACAGGGCCGAGGGGCTCGACGTCACCATCGACTCGGCGTCAGGCTCACTCGAACCGATCAGCCGGGTCGCCTCCGGTGCCTACGACATGGGCTTCGGCGACATCAACGCGCTGATCAAGTTCCGCGACGCCAATCCGGGTACGCCGATCGTGGCTGTATTCATGGTCTATAATCGGCCGCCGTTCGCGATCATCAGCCGCAAGAGCCGCGGTGTCACCAAGCCAAAGGACCTCGAAGGCAAGAAGCTCGGCGCTCCCGCCGCCGATGCCGCTTTCGCGCAATGGCAGATCTTCGTGAAGGCAAACGATATCGATGCTTCCAAGGTGATCATCGAGAATATCGGCTTCCCGGTGCGCGAGCCGATGCTGGCCGCTGGACAGGTCGACGCCATCACCGGCTTCTCGTTCACCTCGTTCATCGACCTCAAGGACCGCGGCGTTCCGGTCGATGACGTCACCGTGCTGCTGATGGCCAATTACGGCGTCAGTCTCTACGGCAATGCGATCATCGTGAACCCGAAGTTCGCCACCGAGCATCCGGATGCGGTGAAAGGCTTCCTACGCGCCTTCGTGAAGGGACTGAAAGAGACGGTAAGGTCGCCGGCAACAGCGGTCGAGTCGGTGCTCAAACGCAACGACGTCGCCAAGAAGGATGTCGAGCTCGAGCGCCTCAACATGGCGATCCACGACAACATCGTGACCCCGGAGGTCAAGGCCAATGGCGTTGGCGACATCGATGCGAGGCGCATGGAGAAGGCGATCGAGCAGATCGGCCTGACCTACAAGTTCAAGGCGGCGCCGCCGAAGCCGACGGACATCTTCGACGGCTCTTATCTGCCGCCGGCCGCCGACCGCAAATTCTAGACGAGACGGAGGCGGGTTTCGTCCTGCGGTCAGCGCAGACCTGCGAGCGTCGACTTAAGCGGAATTCGCGGTCTTGGCGAAAGCGCGCTGCAGCGCTTCGTATTCGCGCCGTTCGTTGCTTGGCTCATGGGGCTTGGGACGCAACAGCGGTGCGAGCTCGTCGGCAAGCTCGAGCAGCATCGGGTCTTCGCAGCCTTCGGGCACGAACACGCCCGCATAGGTCGCCGGCAGCGGCGGCAGCGGCGGATTTTCCCAGATCGTCAGGTTGGTGAAGGGCACGCGGCTGCGCATCATCGCCGTGACGCCGAGACCCGAATTGACCGCGGCGGTCAGCGTCAGCGACCCGGCGGCCGTGAGCACCAGGCGGCCTTCACGGCCGGCCTGCTTGAGCGCCGCCATCGGCGTGCGGTAGCACAAGCATTCCTCGCTGAAGGCGACCAACGGGACAGGACCTTGCGGGTCGAGCTTGGTCACATCGCTGCGGCACCAGACCATGTGATCGGCCCAGCTGTGGCGCGCGCGGGCAGTGACGGTTGGGTCGAGCGCGTGCGCGATGACGATGTCGAACTCGCCGTTGGCGAGGTCGCGCAGCTGTGCCGCCGGAATTCCGGAGCGCAGATGGAAGCTCACGTCCGGCCAGCGCAGGCGGAATTTAGCGAGTGTCCACGGCAGGAGTGGGCCAGAGAGATCACCCGGCGTCCCGATGCGGATGCGGCGGATGCCTTGCTGCGGCTCCGAGAGACTCAGGATTTCGTCATTGATGGCCAGGAGCCGGCGCGCATGCGCGACGACGGCTTCGCCTTTTTGCGTCAGCGCGATGCCCGGCGCGCTCTTGTCGAACAGGTCGCAGCTGAGAAGGAATTGCAGGCGCTTGATCTGCGCGCTGACGGCCGGCTGAGTCACCCCGAGCGACTGCGCCGCCCTGGTGAAACTGCGCAGGTCCACCACCGCAATCAAGGTGCGCAGCAGATCCGTCGGGATATTCGTCATCCGTTTGTCTTACCCCCGGTTTCGAATCCCGGCTGTTGTTTTTTGGTGCGCAAACTGGCTTCGACGCAGATCAGGCCTAACACGTCAAAGGTTAGCGATCAATTTTTACACGCAAAAAGGAGGTAGCCGTCTGACTACTCTGCAAGCGAAATGTCGCAGCAAACAAGCCTTCTGATGCGATTTGGATCAATTTTCCGATAGATGAGCCGGCGCTATCTGCAAATGCCTGCGCTGGTCTGCAAATACCTCAGCGCTGCGGTGCCGTTGGGCGTTCCCGATTCGCGGTCGCTGGCAGTCAAACGGGCGAATCACCGTGGCCGCCGCGGGGCGTGCGGCGCCCAATTTTCAGCGCAGCCGCTCCAAGATGCTCACATAGTTCGCGACCGCGGCGCCGCCCATGTTGAAGATACCGCCAAGCCTCGCATTCTTTACTTGCAGATCTCCGGCCGTACCCATGAGCTGCATGGCGGTGAGCGCGTGCATCGACACCCCGGTGGCACCGATCGGGTGGCCCTTGGCCTTGAGCCCGCCGGACGGATTGACCGGAAGCTTGCCGCCCTTGGTGGTCCAGCCTTCGGCGACTGCGCGCGCCCCCTGCCCTTCCGCTGTGAGCCCCATCGCCTCGTATTCGATGAGCTCGGCGATGGTGAAGCAGTCATGCGTCTCGACGAAAGAGAGATCGCCGAGCGTCAGCCCGGCTTTCCCGAGCGCGCGCTGCCAGGCGTGCGAGCAGCCTTCAAATTTGAGGATGTCGCGCTTCGACATGGGCAGGAAATCCTGCACGTGCTCGGCGGCACGGAAGGCCACGGCTTTGCGCAGCCGTAGGGCGGTGTCGACATCGGCGAGCACGACCGCCGCGGCACCGTCGGAAACGAGCGAGCAGTCGGTACGCTTGAGCGGCCCGGCGACGAAAGGGTTCTTCTCGCTCTCGGTGCGGCAGAACTCGAAGCCCAGATCCTTACGCATCTGCGCATAGGGATTGCCGACGCCGTTCTTGTGGTTCTTGGCCGCGATCATCGCCAGCGCGTCGGACTGGTCGCCCCATTTCTGAAAATAGAGGCCGGCGATCTTGCCGAAGATGCCGGCGAAGCCGCCGTCGATATCGGCTTCCTCGCGCACGTAAGAGGCCTTGAGCAGGTTGCGGCCGATCTCCGGTCCTGGCGTCGTCGTCATCTGCTCGACGCCGACGACCAGCACGATGCGCGCGGCTTTGGCTTCGATCGCCTTGAGCCCCTGATGCACCGCCGCGGAGCCGGTGGCGCAGGCATTCTCCACGCGGATCGCACGCTTGAAGCGCAGATCGGGCGATGCTTGCAGCACCAGCGAAGCGGTAAAATCCTGCGCCGAGAAGCCGGCGTTGAAATGCCCGAGCACGATCTCGTCGACATCGGCGGCGGCGATGCCGGCATCGCTCAGCGCGTCGGTCGCCGCCTTCACGATGAGGCTCTCGACGGTCTCGCCGTTAAGCTTACCGAACGGGCTGTGCGCCCAACCGACGATGCATGCGCTCATCAACTGCTCCTCTGCCGAATTTTGGTCGCTTTCCTCGGCGATGCCGGGAACAAGGTCACCATATTCGCCATAGCAATATAGGAGCCTTTGCCTCGCTCCGCAGCTTGCGCTTTAATATATGAGCGCTCGCGCCTGCGGAACCTGCTATTCCGAGGCTTCAGACGGATAACGGACCGCCAGCAGTGTCGCATCGCTTACATTTCCGCTTTGCCCCCATCATCTTCGCCGGCCTCCTTGCGGTCGGCACATTGTCTCCCCGAGGCGCGCAGGCTGAGGCGCAGCTTCTGGTCGATGCCGACACCGGCAAAGTGCTGCATGCCGAGAACGCGACCTATCCGTGGTATCCGGCTTCGGTCACCAAGCTGATGACGCTCTACACCACGCTGCGTGCCGTCAAGGAAGGCAAGATCAGCTTCGACAGCATGATCACGGTGTCGCGCAACGCTGTTGCGCAGCAGCCGGTCAAGATGGGCTTTGCCGCCGGCACCCAGCTCACCCTCGATAACGCGCTGAAGATGATGATGGTGAAGTCGGCGAACGACATGGCGGTGACGATCGCGGAAGGCGTCGGCGGGTCGATCGACGGCTTCTCCGACATGATGAACGCCAATGCGCGCCGGCTGGGGATGACGCAGACCAACTATGTCAATCCCAACGGCCTGCCGGCCGACGGCCAGATCACCTCGGCACGCGATCTCGCCATCCTGGCGCGGGCGCTGATCCGGGAATTCCCGGAGCACAGCTTCTACTGGCACATCCCGGCGATCAAATATGGCAGCCGCGTTACCCGCAATTACAATCCCCTGCTCACGCGCTATCCCGGCGCCGACGGCATGAAGACCGGCTTCATCTGCGCCTCAGGCTACAACCTGGTGGCTACGGCGACGCGCAACGGCAAGCATCTGATCGCGGTCGTGCTCGGCGCCTGGTCCGGTGGCGCACGTGCGCAAAAGGCGGCGCAACTGCTCGAGCGCGGCTTCGCCGCCAGCAATCTGTCATGGCTGACGCCCTCGCTCGGCACCGTCGACGGGCTCGTCCCGGTCGAAGCGTCGCCGCCGAACCTGCGCGAGGAGATGTGCGGCGGTCATCGCCGCAAGCCGTCCGAGGAAAACGACGAAGAGGAAGACACTCCGGCCACGACCGCAAGCTCGGGAACGCCGAGCGAGGGTTCGGACAGCTCGGCGCAGACCTTCGCGCTGTCCAACCTGAAGGCCGGAACCGGCAAGTTCGTGCTCGGCCCGCCGGTGGACGATAACATCGAGCCGATCGTCGTGTTCACCGGATCACCGAAGAACCCGGACAAGGCTCCGGTCGCGGTCGCCGCGAAGAAAAAGACGAAGAAGACCAAGACGGCAGACGCCGACGAGAAACCCAAGGCGGAAAAGCCCGCGGCCAAGCCCGCAAAGAAGACCAAGACCGCCGAAGGCGCCAAGCCGAAGAAGCCGGCGGCCCAATGAGCGAGGTGGCGCGGCAGCCGCCGGCCCCGATCCCGCTGAGCCTGCTCACCGGCTTTCTCGGCGCCGGCAAGACCACGCTGCTCAACAAGCTTCTGAAAGATCCGGCGCTCGCCGACACCGCTGTCATCATCAACGAGTTCGGCGAGATCGGCCTCGATCACCTGCTGGTCGAATATGTCGGCGACAACATGGTGCTGCTGCAAAGCGGCTGCCTGTGCTGCACCATGCGCGGCGACCTGGTCGACGCACTGGAAACACTGCTGCGCGATCTCGACAACCGGCGCTGCACATTCCGTCGCGTGCTCTTGGAAACCACCGGGCTCGCCGATCCGGCACCGGTCCTGCACACGGCCATGGTGCATCCCTATCTGCTGATGCGCTATCGCCTCGACGGCGTCATCGCCGTTGTGGATGCGCTCAACGGCGCCGCCACGCTCGATGCGCATCCCGAGGCCGTGAAGCAGGCGGCCGTCGCCGACCGTCTTGTGCTGACCAAGACCGATCTCGTCGCCGATGCCACGCAGCGAGGAAATGCTGAGCGATTGGCCGCACGCTTGCGCGACCTCAATCCGGCGGCGCCGATCCTCGATGCCGCCAAGGGCGAGGCCACGCCCGCCACTCTTCTGTCATGCGGGCTTTACGACCCGGACCGCAAAATCCCCGACGTGAAGCGCTGGCTCGCGGCCGAGGCCTACGCCGATGCCCATGCCGATCATGCCCATGATCGCGAGCATGACCACGATCACCGCCATGACCATGCGCATGACCGCAATCGGCACGATGATCACATCCAGGCCTTCTCCATCGCCACCGACGATGCCGTGCCGGCCGGCACGCTCGATCTATTCCTCGAGCTCTTGCGCTCCACCCACGGGGCGAAGCTGTTGCGGCTCAAAGGCATCGCCAAGCTCGAGGAGATGCCGGATCGCCCGGTCGTCATCCACGGCGTGCAGCACGTCCTGCATCCGACCGCCCAGCTCGAGCATTGGCCCGACGACGACCACCGCACGCGGCTCGTCTTCATCACCCGCGATCTCGACGCCCGCGTGGTCCGCGAGCTGTTCGACGCCTTCCTCGGCAAGGCCTCGATCGACCGCCCCGACCGTACTGCGCTTGCGAACAATCCGCTGGTACCGTTCGGGGGCGCAAGCTCTTAGCCCTTGCCCAGACGCGCGTCCTTGCCGGATGCTGGCCAAAATTAACCGGCCAATCCTATAAGTCGCCGGTCAGGGGAATCGCCATGGAACGCATCTGGCTCAAGCACTATCCGCCCGGGGTGCCAGCCGAGATCGACGTCACGCTCTACCCGTCGCTCGCCGCGATCCTCGAGGAAGGCTTCGCCAAGCACCGCGACAGGCCGGCCTTCGTCTGCATGGACCGGACGATGACCAACGGCGAGCTCGACGAGATGTCGCGCGCGCTCGCCGCGTGGCTCCAGAGCCGCGGGCTCGCCAAAGGCACGCGCGTCGCCATCATGATGCCGAATGTGCTGCAATATCCGGTCGCGCTGGCCGCGATCCTGCGTGCCGGCCTGGTGGTGGTGAACGTCAATCCGCTCTACACCGCGCGCGAGCTCGAATTTCAGCTCACCGATTCCGGCGCCGAAGCCATCATCGTGCTGGAGAATTTCGCGCACACCGTGGCGGACGCGCTGGCCAAGACCAAGGTGAAGCACGTCGTCGTCGCCTCGCTCGGCGAGCTCCTCGGCACGCTCAAGGGTGCAATCGTTAATTTTGTCGTGCGCCACGTGAAACGGATGGTGCCGCCTTACAAGCTGCCCGGCGCCGTCTCCTTCAGCGATGCGGTCGCGGCCGGCCGCGGCATGAGCTTTACGAAGCCGCAGCTCGGACCGGACGACATGGCCTTCCTGCAATACACCGGCGGCACCACCGGCGTCGCCAAGGGCGCCGTGCTGCTGCACCGGAATGTCGTGGCCAATACGCTGCAGGTCGACGCCTGGCACAAGCCGATCTTCGACCAGTCCCCGCATGTCGAGCAGATCATCTTCGTGACCGCGCTGCCGCTCTACCACGTGTTCGCGATGACCGCGTGCTTCCTGCTCGGGATGCGCATCGGCGCGCTGTGCCTGCTCATCCCCAACCCGCGCGACCTGCCGAACCTGATCAAAGAGCTCAGCAAGTACAAGGTGAACTGCTTTCCGGCGGTGAACACGCTGTACAACGCGCTGCTCAATCACCCGGACTTCGGCAAGATCGACTGGAGCGGATTGCGCACCTCCGTCGGCGGCGGGATGGCGGTACAGAAGGCTGTGGCGGAGAAATGGCTGGCGCGCACCGCCTGTCCGGTGATGGAAGGCTATGGCCTTTCCGAAACCTCGCCGGTGCTCACCTGTACGCGTGGCGACATTACCGCGTGGACCGGCACCATCGGCCTGCCGCTGCCCTCGACCGAGATCTCCATTCGCGACGATGACGGCCGCGAGCTCGCGATCGGCGAAATCGGCGAGATTTGCGCGCGCGGCCCACAGGTGATGCCCGGCTATTGGCAGCGCCCGGAGGAGACCGCGCAGGTGATGACGGCGGACGGCTTCTTCCGCACCGGCGACATCGGCATTATGAACGCGGACGGGCAAATCCGCATCGTCGATCGCAAGAAGGACATGATCAGTGTCTCCGGCTTCAAGGTCTATCCGAACGAGGTCGAGGACGTGGCGGCGAGCCATCCGGGCGTGCTCGAATGCGCGGCGATCGGCGTGCCCGACGAAAAGACCGGCGAGGCGGTGAAGCTGTTCGTGGTGAAGAAGGACCCGGCGCTCACCAAGGAAGCGCTGGTCGAGTTCTGCCGCAAGCAGCTCACCAGCTACAAGGTCCCGCACCTCATCGAATTCCGCACAGAGCTGCCGAAAACGAATGTCGGCAAGATCCTGCGCCGCGCGCTGCGCGACGAGCAACTCGCCAGCACCCGGGCTGCGTGATGGCAAATGTTTCCGTGACCCCGGCCGATGTCGTCGGCTTCTGGCGCGATGCCGGACCGGACAAATGGTTCGAAAAGGATTCCGCCTTCGACACGGAGATCCGCACTCGTTTTCTCTCCGCGCACGAAGCCGCTGCGGCAGGCGCGCTCGCGGATTGGGAGGCAAGCGCGCAAGGCGCGCTGGCACTGCTGATCCTGCTCGACCAGTTTCCGCGCAACATGTTTCGCGGCACCGCCCGCATGTATGTGAGCGATCCGCAGGCGCTGGCGCTCGCCAAGCGCGCCATCGCGGCCGGCTATGACAACGAGGTCGAAGCTCAGTTCCGCGGGTTCTTCTATCTGCCGCTAAGTCATTCGGAGAACCTCGCCGACCAGGAGCAGGCGGTGGCGCTCTATCAAAAGGCCGGCGACGAAAACGTGTCCTATGCGCTGGAGCACGCCGACGTCATCCGCCGCTTCGGCCGATTCCCGCATCGCAATCCGTTGCTCGGCCGGCAGACGACGGCGGAGGAGCAGGCCTTTCTCGACGCCGGCGGCTTCGCGGGATAAGACTCTCCCCCATATGGCCGATCTCGTCGTCAACGATCTCTCTCTCACGCTCGGCGAGACCGGCATTCTCAAGAGCGTGTCGCTCGACATCCCGCCGGGCAAGGTCGTTGCGCTGCTCGGGCCATCCGGCAGCGGCAAGACCACGCTGTTGCGCGCCATCGCCGGCCTGCTCGCGCCGCAGGCGGGCAGCATTCGTCTCGGCGATACGGTTTTCTTCGACGCCGCCCAGTACATCGACCTGCCCGCGGAGCAGCGCGGGCTCGGCCTCGTCTTCCAGTCCTTTGCACTGTGGCCGCATCGCACCGTGTTCGACAACGTCGCCTACGGCCTGAAGCTGCGTGGTGTCGGCAAGGACGAGATCGGCAAACGTGTCGAGGCATCGCTCAAACAAATCGGTCTGGCGCATCTCGCCGACCGTTATCCGCCGCAGCTCTCCGGCGGTCAGCAGCAGCGCGTGGCGCTGGCGCGCGCGACGGTCTACCAGCCGCCGCTGATCCTGCTCGATGAGCCGTTGTCTAATCTCGATGCCAAGCTGCGCGAGGAGTCGCGCCTCTGGCTGCGCGCACTCATCACCTCGCTCAACGTCTCGGCCCTGTGGGTCACGCACGACCAGATCGAGGCCATGGCGGTCGCCGACCGCATCACGTTGCTCAATGCTGGCGCAGTCGAGCAGGAAGGAACGCCCGACGCGCTCTACAACAAGCCGGCAAGCCTGTTCGCGGCCGAGTTCATGGGCAGCAACAACCGCATCATCGGCATCCTCACCAATAAGCCCGGCACCGAGGTCGAGATCGACGTCGGCGGCTATCAATTGATCGGCCAGGATCATACCACCGCCACCAGCGGCGAGCCGGTCACCGCGGTGATCCGGCTCGAGCGCTTGCGCATCGCCGACACGCTCGGTCCCAACCGCATTCCAATGAATCTGTCGGCGCAGGTTTATCTCGGCGAACGCTGGGAGCTCGTCTTCACACGAGACGACATTTCCGTGCGCACCTATGCTCCCGCGCGCGTGCGGCCGGGGACTTACTACGTCGAGTTTCCGCCCGCGGATCTCTGGGTGTACTAGCATCATGGCGGGCGCGGCTTTTCACGGCGTGTTTCCTTATCTCGTGTCGCCGATCGATGCGTCGGGCCACGTTCTCACCGACGTGCTGGCGCGGCTCGTCGACGATCTGATCAAGGCCGGCGTGCATGGGGTCACCCCGCTCGGATCGACCGGCGAGTTCGCCTATCTTAATCGCGAGCAGCGCACCGCGGTGGTGCGCACGACGATCGAAGCCGCCAGCCGCCGCGTTCCGGTGATCGCAGGCGTCGCCTCGACCACGACTGCGGACGCGGTCGAGCAGGCGCGCGCCTATCAGGCGCTCGGCGCCGACGGCGTCCTCGCCATCCTCGAAGCTTATTTCCCGCTGAAGGATGCGCAGGTCGAGGCCTATTTCCGCGCCATCGCGGATGCCGTCGAGATCCCGGTCGTGCTCTACACCAACCCGCAATTCCAGCGCAGCGACCTGACGCTCGACACCATCGCCAAGCTCGCGAAACATCCGCGCATCCGGTTCATCAAGGACGCCTCGACCAATACCGGACGGCTGCTCTCGATCATGAACCGCTGCCCGGAGATCAAGGTGTTCTCCGCCTCGGCGCATATCCCAGCGGCGGTGATGCTGATCGGCGGCGTCGGCTGGATGGCGGGACCTGCCTGCATCATTCCGCGGCAGAGCGTGCGGCTCTACGAACTCTGCCGCGCACAGAAATGGGATGATGCCATGGCGTTGCAGCGCGAGCTGTGGCGTGTCAACGAAGCCTTCGCCAGCTTCAATCTCGCCGCCTGCATCAAGGCCGGCCTGCAGATTCAAGGCTATGCCGTCGGCGATCCGGTGCCGCCGCAGGCCGCGCTTACAGCGGACGAGCGCAAAGTCGTCGAAACGATCCTCTCCGAAGTCGCGTAGCGTCAGACCCGCTCGCGCAACAGCCGGCGGATCACCTTGCCGGTCGTGGTCATCGGCATATCGTCGATGAACGCGATCTCGCGCGGATATTCGTGCGCGGAGAGCCGCGTCCGCACGAAGGACTGAATATCCGCGGCGAGCGCATCCGATGGCTGGCGATCGCCCTTGAGCACGATGAACGCCTTGACGATCTCGGTACGGATGGGATCGGGCTTGCCGACTGCGGCCGCCAGCGCCACCGCCGGATGACGGATGAGGCAATCCTCGATCTCGCCAGGGCCGATGCGATAACCCGACGAGGTGATGACGTCGTCATCACGGCCAACGAAATAGACGTAACCGTCCTCGTCGACGCGTCCCTGATCGCCGGTGATCATCCAGTCGCCGATGAATTTCTCGCGCGTCGCCTCCGGCCACTGCCAGTATTCCAGGAACATCACCGGGTCGGGCCGCTGCATCGCAATCTGCCCGATCTCGCCGAGGCGCACCGGATTGCCCTCGCGATCGATGACGCCGACCACGTGGCCAGGCACTGGCTTGCCGATGGCGCCCGGCCGCGAGACGCCGACGGCGTTGCAAGACGAGAGAACGAGATTGCATTCGGTCTGACCGTAGAATTCGTTGATCACCAGGCCGAACGTCTCCTTGCCCCATTCGTAGGTTTCGGCGCCGAGTGACTCGCCGCCCGAAGCGATGGTGCGCAGCTTGATGTCGTAGCGGCCACGCGGCGTAGGCGCCGAGCGCAGCATGCGCAGCGCCGTCGGCGGGATGAACGCGTTGCGCACGCCGCTCTGCGCCATCAGTGCGAAGGCCTCCTCGGCATCGAACTTGTCGAATTTGCGCGCCACCACCGGAACGCCGTAATGCAGGCCGGGCAGCAGCACGTTGAACAGCCCGCCGGCCCACGCCCAATCCGCCGGCGTCCAGATGCGATCGCCGCCCCGCGGAAAGAATTCGTGCTTGAACTCGACGCAGGGCAGATGCCCGAGCAGCACGCGATGCGCATGCAGCGCGCCTTTCGGCTGGCCGGTGGTGCCCGACGTGTAGACCATCACCGCCGGATCGTCGGGCGAGGTGTCCTCCGGCGTGAAGCCCGAGGACGCGCGCGCCAGCGCGTCATGAAAGCCAATCGCGCCGTCGCCGGCCCCGTCGAGCGAGAGCACGAGGCGCAGACCAGGTAGCGCATCACGGATCTGGCCGATGCGCGCCACGCCTTGCGCATTGGTGATCAGCGCTTTGGCGCCTGAATTCTCCAGCCGGTATTGCAGCGCGTCGGTGCCGAACAGCACCGCCAGCGGCAGTGCGATGCCGGCGAGCTTGTAGACCGCGACGTGGGCCGCCGCGACCTCGGGCGCCTGCGGCAGCATGATGGCGACGCGATCGCCGCGTGCGACGCCGTGGGCACGCAGCACATTGGCGAGACGGTTTGACGTCTCGCGCAGCCAGCCGAAGCTGATCGGCTCCTGACGGCCGTCCGGCCGGATGTGGAGCACCGCGAGCCGCTCCGGTTCCCGTGCCGCCCAGCGGTCGCAGACGTCAACCCCGATGTTGTACCGGGGCGGAACTTGCCAACGGAATTGCTGATAAAGATCGTCGTACGCACGAACAGGAGGAAGGACCGGCATGACCCGGCGAACGCTAATTGCGGAAAGGCGGCAGGTAAAGTATCCGCTCTGGCGGCCGGCGACCTTCGCCAAGGACGCCATGCCCAGGCCGCAATATGGACCTATGTTGTTGTTTCGTCTTATTTGTTTTGTAAGGGCCAAGGGGGATGATCTAGCGCAATGTGCCGGGGGCACATAGCTGCTTGATTCGCTAGATTGACCGCCGATTCGAAGGGGGAACGCGTGACGACCAATCTCGATGCCGAGCACGACGACATCATCTATCCGTCGGCTATTCCATTCGTGCTGGTGCATCTCGCCTGCTTCGCCGCGATCTGGACCGGCATCACCTGGTCAGCCGTCGCGCTCGGCGTGGCGCTGTACTGGGTACGCATCTTCTGCATCGGCGCCGGCTATCACCGATACTTCTCGCATCGTGCCTACTCGACCAGCCGCGTGTTCCAGTTCCTGCTCGCCTTCATGGCGCAAACCACCACGCAAAAGAGCATTCTCTGGTGGGCGGCAAAGCATCGTCACCATCACCTGCATTCCGACACCGAGCTCGATGTACATTCGCCCCGGCACACGGGTTTCCTCTACAGCCATTTCGGCTGGATCTTCTCGCGCGCCCATGACAAAGCCGACCTGGTGAAGGTCGAGGATTTCGCCCGCTATCCGGAGCTGATGTGGCTGCACAAATTCGAGCAGGTGCCATCGATCCTGCTCGCGGCGTTCTGCTTCCTCGTCGCCGGCTGGCCCGGCCTGGTCGTCGGCTTCTTCTGGAGCACGGTCGCGGTCTATCACGCGACCTTCTGCATCAATTCGCTGGCGCATGTGCATGGCCGCACGCGCTACGTGACCGGCGACGACTCGCGCAACAATTGGTTCCTCGCCATCATCACCATGGGCGAAGGCTGGCATAACAACCACCACGCCTATCAGAGCAGCGTGCGCCAGGGCTTCCGCTGGTGGGAATACGATCCGACCTATTATCTGCTGCGCGCGCTGTCCTTCGTCGGCGTGGTCTGGGATCTCAAAATGCCGCCGCGCGAGGTGGTGCGCAATGAGCAGCGGCTCGGCTCGCGCGTGGTCACGCGTGCCGCGGAGCAGCTAGCCGCGCATTTCAACTCCGAGCGCATTGCGCTCGCCATCGCGACGGCGCTGCATGGCCCCGAGCTCTCGGTGCTGCAGGAGCGTCTGACGCGCGCGCAACACCGCGCGACAGAAGTGCTCTCCAGCGTGCACCTGCCGCAGATCCCGAGCCGCGAGGAGGTCGTGGCGCGCGCCCGGGCGATGTTCGCAAAGTCGCCGTCGCTCGACGACATCGTCGACCGCGCCTACGAGCTGCTCCTCTCGTCGATCGGCACGCGGCTCGCGACACCAGCCACGCGTCCCGCCTAACCTCGGCGGTCGTCGGGCGCGGCCAGGATCAGCGACCAGAACACTTTGTACTTCGAGTTCGGCGCATAGACGGCGGCGATGCCCATGCGCGTTGCGCCTTTGAGCAGCATGTTGGCGCGATGCGGCGGTGAATCCCGCCAACCGGAAAAAGCCTCGGCGATCGTATGATAGCCGGCTGAGACATTCTCCGCCGCGGCCTTCGCTTTGTAGCCCGCACTCTTCAGCCGCGCGGGAAATGGCTTGATCAGATCGTGATCGAGCTTGTCGCGCTTGGCCATGGCGGTCGCCTGCGCGCTTGCGAGCCGCATCAGCTCCGGATCCAGCGAAAGCTCCTCCAGGCCGTTATTGGCGCGATAGCCGGAGATCATCGAGGCCGCCGCAGCAGCGTCGAGCTCGGCGCCGGGCTGCGCCAGGCTCTTGTAGAAGCTCGGCTGTTCCGGCGGCGGGCCGTTGTCGGCCGCACAGGCGGAGAGCGCCGCCGCAAGACAGAGCGCGGCGAGCGGGCGGTAAGACGGCATCAGGAAGACCTCCGAATCGGCGCCCTTGTGGCGCTCGACCGTGGCCGAAGCATGGACTTATTCGCAACCAAAACTGCATGACCCACATACCGGGTTGCGACGAGAAGCCGGTTTCCCCGCCTGCGAGACCTGCGCTACCATCCCCATCAACACAGCCAAAAAAATCCGAGGAGGCACTCATGACCCAAGCAGCACCGGCAGCACGCACACCTGGCGCCAAGCGCGCCGGCCCCGGCGAATATCTGTTCGACCTCGCCAAGGTGAACTCGATCATGGGCGGACCCGCCTACTCGACCGCCAACGGTGCGTGCGTCGAAGGCGACCGGATGATCGTCGGCCTGATGCGCATGCCCGCCGGCACCGGCGCGGAGCCGCATTCGCACCCGAACGAGCAGTGGATCTACATCCTCGAAGGCACCTTCCACGCGACCATCGGCGGCAACACCGTCGTCGCCAAGCCGGGCACGGTCATCTACGTGCCGTCAAATACTGTGCATGGCGGCAAGGCTTCCCCCGACGGCGACGTGCTGTTCTTCACTGTGAAGGACGCCTCGCACAGCCTGCATGGCATCAAGGCCGCGTAAGCAGTGCTCGACAAACCCGGATCGGCCGCTCCTACCGGCAGCGAGCAACGCTACGCGCTGCGCATCGACAAGGACGTCGACGTGCCGATGCGCGACGGCGCGCGGCTCAAGGCCGACGTGTTTCGTCCCGACGCTGCAGGGAAATTCCCGGCGATTCTCAATCTCGGGCCGTACCAGAAGGACAAGCTCTGGACGGTGCCCGACACTCTCGAGGAAAAGCCGAACCCCTACATGAACTGGGAGACGGTGAACCCCGAGTGGTGGGTGCCGCGCGGCTATGCCGCTGTGCGCGTCGACGGGCGCGGCAGCGGCAAGTCGCCCGGGCAATGCGATCCGTGGTCCCTCGCCGAAGCGATTGACTTCTACGACGCCATCGAATGGGCCGCGGCGCAGCCCTGGTGCAACGGCAATGTCGGGCTCTCGGGAATTTCCTACTACGCGATCAATCAGTGGTTCGTCGCCAATCTGCAGCCACCGTCACTGAAGGCGATCATTCCTTGGGAAGGCTTTGCCGACCTTTATCGCGACGCGCTGTTCCATGGCGGCATTCTCAGCCTGTTCATGTCGAACTGGTTCACCGCGCATCTGATGCACCACTTGGTCGGTCGTGCCTCGCAGCAGGAGCCGGACCGCTGGCAGAAGAACATCCTGCATTTCTGGCTGAGCAACAATCTCGACAGCGGCGTCTTCCACGGCGCGCAGGCGCAGTGGGACAAGATCACTGTGCCGATGTTTTCCGTCGGCAACTGGTCGGGCATGGCGCTGCATCTGCGTGGCAACACCGAAGCCTTCATCCGCGCTGCCTCGAAGCACAAGAAGCTGCGCATGCAGGCGGGCACGCATGTGCATCCATTTTACACCGAGGAAGGCCGCGCCGATCAGCTGCGCTTCCTCGACTACTGGCTCAAGGGCATCGACAACGGCGTGATGGCCGAGCCGCCGGTGAAGCTTGCGATCCGCAAGGGCCGCAATGAGATCGAGTGGCGCCACGAGAATGAATGGCCGATCGCGCGCACGCAGTGGACCAGGCTCTACTTCGATCTGTCGAGCGGAACGCGAATGGGCGCGCTGACGGAGCACAATCCCGGGACGGCAAGCTCGTTCACTTATCCGGCGACCGGGCTCGGTTCCATGGGTTCGACCTCGGCGGCGTCGTCGCAGGTGATGGGCGGCGGCATCAAGCCGGACATGGGCATCTCATTGATGACGCCTCCGCTCGCCGCCGACACCGAGGTCACCGGGCCGCTCGCCGCGGTGTTCTCCGTGTCGAGCACCACTGAGGACATGGATCTGTTCCTGACGCTGCGCAACTTCGACGCCGATGGAAACGAAATCCTGGAAACCGGTCAGCAAGGCACGCCTGTGCCGGTGGCCAAGGGCTGGCTGCGCGTCTCGCACCGCGAGCTCGATCCCGAGCTGTCGCTGCCGTATCGCCCCTATCACAAGCATAAGCGCCGTCTGTTCCTGACGCCCGGCGAGATCGTCGAAGTGCAGGTGGAGATCTGGCCGACGTCGATGGTGTTCAAAAAAGGCCATCGCATCCGGCTCGACATCCAGCCGCGCGATGGTGTCGGCAGCCAGTCCTACATGCACTATCACGCCGACTACAATGACGGCCGCAACACCGTCTTCGCCGGCGGCGACAAGCTCGGCTACCTGCTGCTGCCGATCATTCCGAAAAAGTAAGACCTACGAGTCACAGATCGCGGTCGCGAATTCCGGCCTTCTGGTAGAGCTCGTTGATGTGGCTCTTCACCGAATCGGGCGTCGTGTCAGTTGCCGGCAGGTGCGCCCAGCCCGCCTTCTCCCGGGCGTAGCGCGCGATGACCTCGTCCTGATCCGAGGTGGCGCCGCTCACGCCATAGGCGCCGACCATCTCGTCGCCCTTGAAGACCGGCGCGCAGCCGCCGGAGGCGGCGATCCGTCCATTGGACATCACCGCCATGTTGATCATCAGCTGCGGATTGCGCTCCTTGAACCACTGCTGGATGACAAGGCCGTCCTGGAAGCGCGGGCTCATCGAGCGGAAGGCGGCAACCGTATAGGCCTTGCTCCACGCGGTTTCCGGCGTGATGAAGCCGGCGTCGTCCATGCGCTCGAGCGCGATCAGGTGGCCTTCCGGCCCGACCACTGCGATCGAGACCGGGACGCCCATCTCTGTGGCCTTTTTGGTCGCAGCCTCGATGAACTTCCGGCATTCCGCCGCACGCAACTTTGCCATTCGTCAGCCTCCCCGTCGTCGTTTACGAATCGTTAAATTGTCGGCTCACCAACGTTTAACCGTATAATAAATCGTCAGGACTAATGTCGCGGGACATTATAGGTACCTGCAATGTTCCGCATCCTGACCTGCCTGACGACCGAGCATGATTGGCGTCTGATCGTTGTCGCCGGCGTCGTCTGCTTCCTGGCCAGCCTGGCAGCAATCAATCTCTTCGCTCGCGCGCGAAGCACGAATGGCGGCGCACGCATCGCCTGGCTCACTTTTGCCGGCGCGTCGACGGGATGCGGGATCTGGGCGACGCACTTCATCGCCATGCTCGCCTACGACCCGGGCATCGGCGTCGCCTACAGCATCAGCCTGACGACGCTGTCGCTGCTCGCCGCTACGATCATCACCGGCTTCGGGCTGGCGCTGCCGGCTTACATTCCCGCACGCGCAGCCGCTCCGATCGGCGGCGCCATCGTCGGCGGCGGTGTCGCCTGCATGCATTATCTCGGCATGTGGGCATTGCAGGTGCCTGGTCACGTGACCTGGGCGACCGATCTGGTGGTGGTCTCGATCGCGCTCGGCATGCTGCTCGGCGCCGCATCGTTGACGGTCGCTTCGCGCTTCTCCGGCCAGCGCGTCACGCTCGCTGCCGCGGTGCTGCTGACGCTCGCCATCGTCTCGCATCATTTCACCGCGATGGGTGCGGTCACCATCGTTCCCGACCCGACGCGGCTGATCAATCCGTTCTCGCTCGACCCGACCGCGCTGGCCGTCGGCATTGCCGGCATCGCCACCGCCGTGCTCGGCATCAGCATCGCCAGCGCCTTCGTCGATGGCCGCCTGCGCGAGCAGAACGCACGCATCACCGCGGCGGTCGACAACATGTCGCAAGGCCTATGCATGTTCGACCCCGCCGAGCGTCTGGTGATGTGCAATCGGCAGTACCTCAAGCTGTACGATCTTTCACCCGAAAAGGTCAAACCGGGCTGCACGCTGATGGACGTGCTGCAGGCGCGCATCGCCCAGGGGACTTTCAAAGAGGACCCGGATGTATACCGAGACAATCTGATGAGCACGATCAGAGCGGGGAAATCGACACACGTCGAGATCAGATCCCCGTTGGGCCGCATGGTCTCAATTCTCAACGAGCCGATGCCGGACGGCGGCTGGGTAGCGACGCACGAGGACGTCACCGATCGTCGCATCGCCGAGCAGGAACGCGCGCAGATGCAGGAGCAGAAGCATCGCCGCGAGACCATCGATCGCGCCATCGACACGTTCCGTCAGCGCATGGAAGTGCTGCTGCGCACCGTCACCGAAAGCGCCATCGCCATGCGCGGCACCGCCGCAAATCTGCTCGGCGCCTCCGGACAGACGTCGCAGCGCGCCGAAGGCGCGGTGCAGACCTCGAACGACGCTTCGGTCAATGTGTCGACGGCAGCAACCGCCGCCGATGAGCTCTCGGCGTCGATCTCCGAGATCAGCCTGCAGCTCGACCGTACCAGCGAGATCGTGCGTCTTGCCGTCGGCGAGGCGCGCGGCACCAATACGCAGATCGAGACCCTGGCCGAAGCGGCGCAGAAGATCGGCGACGTGGTCAAGCTGATCCGCAACATTGCCGGGCAGACGAACCTGCTGGCGCTCAATGCCACCATCGAAGCGGCGCGCGCCGGCGAATCGGGCAAGGGCTTTGCCGTGGTCGCCTCCGAGGTCAAATCGCTTGCGGTGCAGACCGCCAAGGCGACCGAAGACATCGCCAACCAGATCGCGGCCGTTCAGCAGTCGACCGGCGGCGCGGTCGACGCCATCCAGCGCATCGCCGAGCGCATGGGTGAGATCGAGCACTACACCTCGGCGGTGGCGACCTCGATCCAGGAGCAGAACGCGGCGACCGGCGAGATCTCGCACAACGTGTCGAGCGCCGCGGGCGGCGCGCGCATCGTCGTCTCGGTGCTCAGTGAAGTCGTCGGCGCGGCCACGGAAACCCGCCAATCGGCGCAAACCGTGCTCGACGCCTCGCATTCGGTCGAGAAGGCCGCCGCCAATCTACGCAGCGAGGTCGAAGCCTTCCTCGGCAAGGTGGCGGCTTAGCGTCCAGCAGTCGATCGTCAGCTACAGCGCGAACAGGCCGGCCAGCCAATAGAACAGCGCGGCGATCAGCGCCGACGCGGGGATCGTCAAGATCCAGGCGATGATGATGTTATTGGCCACGTTCCAGCGCACGGCGGAGACCTTGCGTGCGGCGCCGACGCCGATGATCGCGCCGGTGATCGTATGCGTGGTCGACACCGGGATGCCGAGCCAGGTCGCGGTGAACAGCGTGATCGACCCGCCGGCCTCGGCACAGAAGCCCTGCATCGGCGTGAGCCGCGTGATCTTCGAGCCCATGGTTTTGACGATACGCCAGCCACCGGCCAGCGTGCCCAGCGCCATGGCCGCCTGGCATGCAAGCACGACCCAGAAGGGAATGTAGAAGTCGCTGCCGAGATAGCCTTGCGAGTACAGCAGCACGGCGATGATGCCCATGGTCTTCTGCGCGTCGTTGCCGCCGTGGCCGAGCGAATAGAGCGAGGCCGAGATGAACTGCAGGTGGCGGAACGAGCGGTCGACCGCGAAGGGCGTCCAGCGCAGCAGCAGCCACGACAAGATCAGCACCAGCAGCAGCGCCAGGAAGAACCCGCCCAGCGGCGAGCCGACGATGGCCGCGACCGTCGGGATGAGCCCGTGCCAGACGATGGCACTGATGCCGGCCTTGGCAAGACCCGCGCCGACGAGCCCGCCGACGAGCGCGTGCGAACTGCTCGAGGGAATGCCGACGAGCCAGGTGATGATGTTCCAGACGATGGCGCCCATCAGCGCGCCGAAGATCAGGCGATGATCGACAATGTCCGGTGAAATGATGCCGGTCCCGAGCGTCCGCGCGACGTGCAGACCGAAGAACAGGAAAGCGATGAAATTGAAGAACGCGGCCCAGAACACCGCGTATTGCGGACGTAGGACGCGCGTCGACACGATCGTGGCGATCGAGTTGGCGGCATCATGCAGGCCGTTGAGGAAATCGAAGACAAGCGCGACGGCGATCAGCCCAATCAGCAATGGAAAAGCGAGATCGCCGGCGCTCATTCGTCGTCCGCCCGACCCTACACGTGTTCGATCATGATGCCGTGCAGCACATTGGCGACATCGTCGAAGCGGTCGACCACCTTCTCCAGGTGGTCATAGACCTCGTTGCCGACGAAGAAGGCCAGCGGAGTATTGGATTGCGCGTTGGCCTGATAGAGCGCGCGCAAGCCGTTGTCGTGCATTTCGTCGGCGCGACCCTCGAGCTGGGAGATCTGCTCGGTCAAGCCGGCGATATGCACCGCCTCGGTGCTGATCGAGCGTAGCAGCGGGGTCGCCTGCTCGACGAGCTGGGCGCATTTCACGCCGGCGTCGGCCATGTCCTTCATCTGCGGCGTGAAGCTGTTGACGTCGAACAGGATGATCGACTTCGCCGTCTTCTGCATCTGATCGATGGCGTTGTCCATCGACGTGATCAGATCACGGATATTGCCGCGGTCGAACGGCGTGATGAAGCTGCGACGCACGGCGATGAGAACTTCGCGCGTCACATTGTCAGCGTCGTGCTCGCGGTCCATCACGGTCTGGCAATTTTTGGCCACGGCATCGCCGCCTTCGAGCATGGCGCGCAGCGCCACGGCGCCGGCGACCACGATCTGGGAGTGGCGGAGGAAGAGGTCGAAAAACCGCTCTTCTTTCGGCATCAATGCCTGAAACCAGCGCAGCATAGCGGTGCTCCGATCAGCTTGGCCCGACGCAGAGATACGGCAGTCCTGGCACGGAAGCGACCCCCGGACGCGATCCAGTTGGGGACAGAGCGTGCGCGCCGACGGCATACCTCCAACGCCGCCAGCGGGTTGCCGGGTCCGGCGGCGCCGTGCAACATCGTGCGCGGGACACGCGGAGACGGAAATGCGGCTGGGTTATTTCACCATGCCGGTGCACCCGATGCACCGGGACTGGCGCGAGACGCTGCGCGAGGACCGGCAGGCGATCATCCTCGCCGACAAGCTCGGCTTCTACGACGCTTTCGTCGGTGAGCACCTGACCGACCGCTGCGAGAACGTCACCAACAGCATGACCTTCCTGGCGACGCTGATTCCGGAGACCTCACGCATCAAGCTCGCTACCGGCACCGCCAATCTGGCGCAGAAGCATCCGGTGCTGATCGCGTCCCAGGCGGCGATGTTCGACCATCTGGCCGACGGACGTTTCATCTTCGGCATCAGCCCGGGCGCGCTGACCTCGGACGCCGAAGCGCTCGGCATTCTCGACGACGATCGCAACAAGATGTTCGCCGAAGCAATCGATGTGATCCTCGCGATCTGGGAGCGCGATCCGCCCTACGACATCGACTTCCCCGACAACCGCTACAAGGTCGCGATCCGCCGCGTGCCGGCGCTCAATCTCGGCGTCGGCTACATGGCGAAGCCGTTGCAGAAGCCGCGACCGGAGATCGTCGGGACCGTGGTGGCGCCGTTCTCTCCGGGCGTGGTGCACATGGGCAAGCGCGATTTCCATCCGCTGTCCGCCAACTTCCTGCTGGCGCAACATCTCAAGTCGCACTGGCAGAACTACTGCAAGGGCAAGGCTGAGGCCGGCGCGACGCCAAGCACAGCCGAGTGGCGGATCGCGCGCACCATCTTCGTCGCCGACGATGACAAGGTCGCGGCGCGCTACGGCCGCGACGACGGCAACAGCCCCTACCGGTTCTATTACGGCCAGATCCGCGCCAAGCTCACGCGCGGCGGCCGGCTAGCGGCGCTGAAGGCGACGAAAGAGCAGCCGGACGCCGAGGTGACGCACGACTTCGTTATGGACCACCTGATGATCACCGGCACGGTCAACAAGGTGGTCGACAAAATCCTCGCCTTGCGCGAGGTGACCGGCGACTTCGGCGAGCTGGTCTATGCCGGCATGGATTGGGTCGACCCGGCGCTGGCCAAGCGCTCGATGCAGCTTATGGCCGAAGAGGTGATGCCGCGGGTCAATGCCGCGATCGGCAAGAGCGCCGCGCAACCGGCGCAGGCAGCCGCGTCTTAAGGCCTAACCACCGTGGATGAGACGCCAGAGGACGCCGGCGAGTGCGCCGATGAAGAGCACGCCCACGGCACTGCCCTGCACGAAGAAGCCCGGTAAGCGCTTTTCCACCGCTTGCGTGTAGCCGCGGATGTAGAGCACGCGTGCGCCAATCCAGATCAGTCCGATCACCGCGGCAAACGGATCGCTGACATAGAGCGCGAACAGCCATAAGGACGGCAGGAAGATCGGCAGCCATTCCAACGTATTCTGGTGTGCGCGAAACACGCGCTCGAAATCCGGATGGCCGCTCGTCGCCGGCAACTTGATGGTGAATTTGCGGCGCGCCAGAGGGACGCGCGTGGCGGCGAAGAAATACAGGAAGACGGCCACAAGCGTGACCAGCGCCGTGTAATGCGGCATGTGCAGGTTCCTCGTCGAAAATGCTGGGACCGATCTTATGCGTCAGGGTTTCAGCAGCGGGATGCTGTTGATGTCCGGCGGCTTGGGGATCGACTGCAGGTAAGCGTAGATGTCCTGCAAATCGGCCTCGGACAGGATCTTTTCCCGATATGGTGGCATGTTGCGTGAGCTGCTGCGCACGAAGGCCGAGAGCGTCTCGTAGGGAATCGGCTCCGGCGCGATACGCGGACCCGTGATGCCGCCCTGCCCCATGGTTCCGTGGCATTCGTAGCAGCCGGCTTTCATGAACGCTGCCTTGCCTTTCTCCGCCGATGCCGCGAGGGCAAGCCCGCCGCCCAAGGCGAGGAGCGCGGCAACACTGAGTATGCCGCGAACGCAGATGTGACGCATACGCATTTGCTCTGCCTCCTCAGCGCGGCTGGGTGACGACGTCGAGGAGAACCGGCTCGCCGCCCTTCACCAGTTGCACCGCCTTCTTCAGTGTCGGACCGAGCTCCTTCGGATCCTCGATCGGGCCGAAGGCCACCATGCCCATGGATTGCGCGAGCTTCGCGTAATCGATGTAGGGGCGATCGATCAGCGTGCCGATCGGCCCGTCATTGAGCACGCGGTCGCGGCGGTCGGCCATGCGCTGCACATGCATGACCTCCTGATGGTAGGCGCGGTTGTTGTGCATGACGCTGAGTAACGGAAGCTTGTAGCGCACCGCGGTCCACAGCGCGCCCGGCGCGTACATCATGTCGCCGTCGGCCTGGATGTTGACGGAGAAACGTCCGGCGTCGCGATTGGCGAGCGCGCCGCCGACTGCCGCCGGCAAACCGTAGCCGACGCCATAGCCGCCCGACGCGCCGAGATGGTGATAGTGACGCTCCATCTTCCACAGGCGATTGGGCCAGCCGCTGACATTGCCGGACTGCGCCACCAGCGACCAATCCTCGTTCTTGATCTGCGCCCAGATTTCCGCGCAGAGCCGCGCGGTGCTGATCGGGCTCGCATCCCAGGCGTAGCTTGCCGCCTTGAGCGTGCGCAGCCGCGCCTCCTCCTTGGCCTTCTTGAGCGCGTCGGCACGCTTCTCGATCGCCGCCTTGCGCTCGCCCGAGAGCGCGGATTTCACTGCTTCGGTCAGCGCCGGCAACGTCGCTTCCGCATCGCCGGCGATTGATAGATCGACCGGCTGGTAGCGCTGGAAATCCTGGTAGTTGGATTTGCTGTAGAAGTTCATCGCGCTGATGCTGATCAGCTTGGCGTTGGGTTTGGTGCGCGGCTCGCGCAGATCCTCGCCGTTGTCGATGTACGCGTTCACCGTGCCGTAGAAGTCGGCGAGCTCGAGCCCGAGCACCACGTCGGCCTGACCGAGCAGTTGCACCGCGCGTCCGGTGTGGTTGAGATAGTGCGTGTTGGGGAAGTTCATGCGCCCGCCCTGATTGACCACGGGCGCGTTGAGCGCTTCGGCGAGATCGACCAGGAGCTTGATGCCGTTCGGCGTGCGCGCAGCGCGATCGGCGACGATCACCGGGTTCTGCGCATTGACCAGGAGCTGCGCGGCTTCGCGCACCGCGGCGCTGTCGCCCTGCGGCGGCGCCGTTGGCGTGAATTTCGGGATGCGCAGCTTGTCGGGATCGCGTGCCGCCTCCTCCTGCAGCTCGGCGTCGAGCGAGAGGAACACCGGCTCGTAAGGCGGCGTCATCGACATCTTGTAGGCGCGCACGAAGGATTCGGCGAAATGATTGAGCGAGACGGGATTGTCGTCCCATTTAGTGAAGTCGCGCACCAGCGCGCCAATGTCCTGCCCAGAATGGAACGTGGGGACGCCCGGCGGCCGCCGGCTGGCGTCGAGATCGTTGCCGCCCATGATCACCACCGGCACGCGGTCGCACCAGGCGTTGTAGATCGCCATCGCCGCGTGCTGCAGGCCGACAGTGCCGTGGCAGAGCACGACCAGGGGCTTGCCGGTGACCTTGAAGTAGCCGTGCGCGATGCCGACCGAGGACTCCTCGTGCGTGCAGGCGATGAGCTCCGGCTTCTTGTTCCCGCCATAGGTGAGCAGCGACTCGTGCAGTCCGCGGAAGCTCGAGGCCACGTTGGCGACCACATAGGGCATGTCGACCGAGCGGATGACGTCAACCATGAAGTCGGAGCCGGGCCGCGCGCCTTCGCCGTTGCTTTTGATGGTGACCGGACCAGTTTCGGCCGCCGCGACTGCCGCCGATGGGCGTAGCGCCGACGGCTTCGGCGGCTTCGCCTCGATCTCGGGCACACCCTTCGCGCCCGCCGATCCCGTGGTCAGCGCCGTCGCGGCACCGACGCCAGCGAGAAATGCGCGGCGATCGAATGTCGGTTGAGATTGCTTGCGGGCCATCATCGCCTCCCTTGAGGTGGAGGGTCGCCGGCTCGATGGCCGGCGTTGCCTCGAATGTCGGGCTGCGATGCTAGTTCAACGCAAAGGCCGCCGCTATGGGAACAGCGACGGCCTTTGCAGCATGACGGTATTGCGCGGCGATCAGCGATGCGGCGGAGGCGGCAGTGGATTGCTGCTGATGCCCGTGCGCGACGTGTTGGCAGGATAGGACGCGCCAGGCATCGGACCGTTCACCTGCGGACCCGGAACAGGTGCCGCCGATGCGGTCGCCGGCGCCGAACCGGGCAGCACCACGACACGGCTGCCGACCTGGACGCGGCTGTAGAGATCCTCGATGTCCTGATTGGTCAGGCGGATGCAGCCCGATGACACGAAGCTGCCGATGGTCGACGGCTGATTGGTGCCGTGGATGCGATAGAGCGTCTTGCCGAGATAAAGCGCGCGGGCGCCGAGCGGATTACCTTCGCCGCCGGCCATGAAGCGCGGCAGATAAGGCTGACGCTCGATCATCTCCGCCGGCGGATGCCAGTCGGGCCATTCCGCCATCTTGCTGATGCGTTCGGCGCCCGACCAGGTGAAGCCTTCGCGGCCGACGCCGATGCCGTAGCGCAGCGCCTTGCCATTGCCGAGCACCAGATAGAGGTAGGTGTTCGGGGTATCGATGATGATGGTGCCGGCCGGTTCCTTGGTCACATAGTCGACGAGCTGGCGCTTGAACTGCGGCGGCAATTCCTTGGGCTCGCCGACCTCTGGCTGATCCTCGGGCGGCAACGCCGAGAGGTTGGCCGGCGCAGGTGCCGGCTTCGACGCACCGATGCCGGCCGGCGGACGCACCACGTCGGGATCGACCGCAACACCTGGACGGGGAGCCATCGGATCGAGCTGGTGGCCATAGTCGGCGGAGGGCCCGCGATAGGCGGGCGCCACACCGGGAGGCGGGGGGCCAGCGTCGGCCTCCTCCGGCGGATAAGGCAGGATACGGGCCGGCCCGTTTTGAGCCCCCTGCGCCTGGGCGCTGCGCGACGATCCCGGATAAGGCGAGCGGACCACCGGAGCGTCGCCGTCGTCATCCCAGAAGCCCGAAGGCGGCGGCCCCCAGCGATAGCCGGGCGGCGGAGCTGCACGCGAGGACCCATCGGTTGGATAATATTGGGCGCTGATCGGGCCAGCCGACAGCACGGCGGCACCGCATAAGAGCACCGCCAAAAGCGCGGCAGAACGGCGGATCATCCCTATCCCTCGAGCTCGCGGAATCGCGCTCTGTATGGGCCCATGATGAGGGCGCATTCAAGACTAGAATAGGGCCTTATTCGCGATTGTGATGCCCGCGTGGCTGCAAAGCCGCCCGGCCAAGGCGTTGGCACGTTGACAGAAACCAGCCGATCCCGTCCATTCCGCGCAGCAAAACGGAACCGTGACCGCGCATGATTGCAATCGTCGGCGGCGGCATCAGCGGCTTGGCTTTGGCGCTCAACCTCAAGTCCCGCGGCATCGCCTGTCGGGTCTATGAACGCGCGCCCGAGGTCAAGGAGCTCGGCGTCGGCATCACGCTGCTGCCGCATGCAATGCGGGAATTCACCGCGCTCGGCCTCGGCGATGCGCTGCTTGCCGCCGGCATCGAGAATGTCGAGAGCTGCTTCTTCAACCGCTTTGGCCAGCTGATCTACAAAGAGCCGCGCGGCAAGCTCGCCGGCTACAGCTATCCCGAGGTCGGGATTCATCGCGGTCGCTTCCATCTGATCCTCTATCGCGCGGTGCTCGAGCGCCTCGGCGCCGACGCGGTGCGCACCAATCATGAATGCGTGGGGCTCGAGCAGGACGAGACCGGCGTCAACATCCACTTCAAGGAGACGAGCAGCGGACGCCCACTCGAGAGCGTGCGCGCCGACATTGCCGTTGCCGGCGACGGCATCAGCTCGGTCATCCGCAAGCGGTTCTATCCCGATGACAAGGTGGTGTTCACCGGCATCAACACCTGGCGCGGCGTGACGCGAAGGAAGCCGATCCTCACCGGGCGCAGCTATCTGCGCGTCGGCTCGATCCTCACCGGCAAGATCGTGATCTATCCGATCGTCGACAGTATCGATGGCGACGGCAACCAGCTCATCAACTGGATGGCCGAGATTAAGCGCGACCATTTCGAGCCCAACGACTGGAACAAGCCCGGCAAGGTCGGCGACGTGCTGCCGCTCTACGCCAATTGGCAGTTCGACTGGCTCGACGTCGCCGAGCTCATCCGCAGCGCCGACCAGATCCTCGAATATCCGATGGTCGACAAGGATCCGATCGACCAGTGGAGCTTCGGCCGCGTCACACTGATCGGCGACGCCGCGCATCCGATGTATCCACGCGGGTCGAACGGTGCGGCGCAGGGCGCCATCGACGCGCGCACGCTGGCCGATTGCCTGCAGGCCAACGACGATCCGCGCGCGGCGCTGCGCGCCTATGAAGCCGCGCGGCGCGAGCCGGCAGCGAAAGTCGTGCGCACCAACCGCGAGCACCCGCCGGACTTCATCAACATCAAGGTCGAGGAGCTCGTTGGCGACCGGCCTTTCGATAATCTCGACGACTACATCAGCCAGGACGAGCTGCGCGCGCTCTCGGAAAACTACAAGCGCATCGCCGGCTTTTCGCTCGCCGACGTCAGCCCTCGATGACGATGCAGGTGCTCGTTGTCGGCTGCGGCGCGATCGGCGGCCTGTTCGCCGCCGCGCTGACCAGGGCTGCGAAGGTCGCGGTCTACGATACCAATGCCGAGCATGTCCGCGCTATCAATGCCAACGGGCTGCGCGTCATCGACAAAGACAGCGCGACCATCGCGCAGATCAAGGCAGTGGACGATCCGTCGCGCCTCAAGGGCGAGGCGTTCGATGCGGTGATCTTCCTCGTCAAATCGAAATTCACGCCTGCGGCGCTCGCGGCCGTGCAGCCGGCGCTACGCGGTCGCGAAATCCTGGTGACGCTGCAGAACGGCATGGGCAATGCCGAAGCGCTGCTGCAGGCACCGCAGCCGGTGATCGTGCGCGGCGTCACCATGAATGCCGCGCGCTATATCGGGCCCGGCCGCATCGAGAGCCTCATTCGCGGCAAGACCTGGCTCGGGCCGCGGCGCGGCAGCCTCGCCGAAATCGCCTCGCTCGCTGCGCTCATGAACGCGGCCGGGCTGCCCACCGAGCCGACCGAGGACCCGATGGGCGCGGTCTGGGCGAAATTCGTCTTCAACTGCGTGATGAATCCGGTCGGCGCGCTGCTGCTCGGCGACAATGCCGCGCGCTACGAATCCAACGAGGTGCGCGCGCTGATCGATGACATGGCCGCCGAATGTACCGCCGTGGTGCGCGCGCTCGGCGGACACTTCGCCTTCGACCCGATGGACTTCGTGACCAAGATCCGCGCCGGCGAGCTGCCGATCGGCAAGCACGCCGGTTCCATGGCGCTCGATATCGGCCGCGGCGCCGCGACCGAAATCGATGAGCTGACGGGGTTCATTGTGCGCGAGGGTGAGCGGCTCGGCGTGGCCGTCCCCAATTGCAAAGCGGTGTATCGCCTGGTGAAGGGCCTGGAGCTTGCCGCGACTCGCCGGTACAAGGCATAAGGCATTGATTCAAATCGATTAACTGGGGTGAATTCGCAATCCCCGGCGGCGCAGGTTTGCTGCATAGCGCGCGTTTAATCCGTTGAGCGCGTATACATTCGACGGACCAACAGGACTATGTCGGCTAGCCAGCAACGATGCGGGAGCAAAGCGACGAAGCGCTCATGGCCAAGGTCGCGCGCGGTGACGAGCTCGCCTTTCGCGAGCTCACGCGCCGGCATTTTGCCGCCATGCTGGCGCTCGCGGCCCACATCATCGGCCCCGCGGATGCCGAGGACGTGGCCCAGGACGCATTCCTTCGCGTCTGGACCAACGCCCCGCGCTGGCAGCCTTTGGCGGCGTTTCGCACCTGGCTCACGCGGATTGTCGTCAATCTCTGCCTCGACCGGAAACGCCGGGTTCCAGCGCTCCCGCTCGATGTCGCCGGCGATCCCACCGATCCCACGCCGGGCGCGGACCAGCGCCTGGCGTCCGAAGAGCTCGATCGCAGTGTGGCCGCAGCAATTGCCGACTTGCCCGAACGGCAGCGCGCCGTCATCGTGCTCACCTATCGGGAGGGGCTCAGCAATGCGGAGACCGCTGCCGCCCTCGATACTTCGGTTTCCGCAGTTGAAACCCTTCTGGTGCGGGCCAAACATGCGCTGCGCGCCCGTTTGCGCCATTTGAACGATGAGTGATGACCATGACGCTCGATGACTTCCGCCAAGCGCTGGATCTCTACGGCTCCGATCTGTCGCAATGGCCGGCGGCGCAGCACGCAGAAGCTGACCGGCTTTTGGCGACCGATCCAGCGGCGCCGCCGGCGCTCGACGAGGCGCGCCAGCTCGACGCGCTCATCGTTGCTTCGACCGGGCACGACGTCGGCGTCACGCCTGAGGTCACCGCGCGAGCCATGTCGGCGCTGCTCGCCCGGCGACTGCCGCGTCAGCATGGCCGCTGGAGCCATTGGCCGACGGTCCTGCTCAATCTCGACTTTGCGCCTGCCTGGCCGCGCGTCGCCGCGCTTGCCTGCTGCGCCGCGCTTGGCTTCGTGATCGGCCTTTCCGGCCTCGATCGCAGCATCGACCGCGTCGGCGCTTCGGCGGCGAACCGGGACAGCATCGGCTCGATCGTGTTCGAGCCTGAGCCGCTCACCGGAGCCAGGCCATGAGCATCGCCCAGTACGCCTCGAGCGTCTCGGTCCGCGGCTCCTCGCGCTGGCTGTTGCTCGGCTCGCTCGCCCTCAACCTGTTTTTCGTAGGCGCACTGATCGCGATGGCGGTGCGGTCCGCGCCGGCTCCGCAGGCCTGGGATCGCGATATTTTCGTGCGGGTCGAGCGCATCGCTGCAACGCTACCCCCGGCCGACGCGGCTATCCTCAAAGACAACGTCAAGGCGCAGCGCGAGAGCATCGAGCGCACGCAATTCGCCTATCACACCGCCCAGGACAGCATTCACGAGATGCTGCGGCAAGAGCCGTTCCGCGTCGAGGCAATGCGCGCGGCCATGACCGAGACCCGAGCCGCCCGGCAGACTTTCTATCAGCTGATCCAGGGCATTTTTGCCGCAAGTGCCGCACAAATGTCACCCGCCGGCCGGCACGCCCTGGCAGACTGGCCTCCGGGTCGCAAACCGGCCAATAACAATACAAAATAGGTCCGCCCCGGCCGCTCCGCGGGCGTGCGTTTGTGGGTAGCGTCGAGGGCTGGGTCGAATGCGTGCGCGGGTCAACCGGAGGCTATGCCCAGTCGGCGCCATGACCTATGCGATCGCCCTCTCGCTTCCGCTTGCCGGCTGCCTGCTCGGATCGGAAAAGCCGGAGCCCGGAATCGATATCCCGACAAGCTATAAGGAAGGGCCGCGCAACCCAAAGGCCGCGGACGCGGCAGTTCCCGACATTGCCTGGTGGCGCAAATTCCGCTCCAGCGAGCTGACCGCGATCATCGAGGAGGCGCGCGAAGCCAATCTCGACATCGCCGTCGCCGTTGCCCAGATCGTCCAGGCCGACGCCCAGGCGCGCATCGCCGGCGCGCCCCTGTTGCCCGGCATCACGCTGAACGGCCAAGCCCAGCATTCGCGGACCTCGCAAAGTCTCGGCGGCTCCGGCAGCTCGTTCGGCGGCTCCGAATCAAACAACTTCCAGGCCTCGCTGACCGCGAGCTACGAGATCGATTTCTGGGGCAAGAATCGCTCGGCGCTGCGTGCCGTCGAGGAGACCGCGATTGCCAGCCGCTACAATCGCGAGGTGGTCGCGCTCACCACCGTGGTCAGTGTTGCCAACACCTATTTCGCGGTTCTGGCTGCGCAGGATCGCCTGCGCGTCGCCCACGAGAATCTGACGAGCGCCACACGCATTCTGAAGCTGATCAAGGATCAATTCGCCGCAGGCACCGCGTCCGATCTCAACGTTGCGCAGCAGGAAAGCCTGGTCAATCAAGTCAAAGCAACGATCCCGCCGCTCGAGGAAACGCTCCAGCAGGACCGGGCGGCCTTGGCGCTGCTGGTCGGCAGACCCGTCGAGCATGTCGAGGTGCGCGGCGGCAGCATGCGCGCGATCGCTATCCCGCGGGTCACGCCGGGTCTGCCGTCGGAGCTGATCACGCAGCGTCCCGACATCCGTCAGGCGGAGGCGCAGCTCGCCAACGCCAACGCCAATGTCGAGAATGCCCGTGCGCAACTGCTGCCGAGCATCACGCTGACCGCCGAAGGCGGATTTGAGAGCACGGTGCTCAAGACTCTGCTGCGGCCGGAATCGGCCTTCTACACGCTGACCGCCGGCCTCACGCAGCCGATCTTTGAAGGTGGCAAGCTGCTCGGCAATCTCGATCTGCAGAAGGGCTCGCAGGATCAGCTGCTGAATGCCTACCGCAAGGCGGTGATTTCCGGCTTCACCGATGTCGATCAGGCGCTGATCGCGGTGCGGCAGACCGCGCGCGCCGAGGCTGCCGATCGCGAAGTGGTGCTGAGCTCCCGCCGCGCCTTCGATCTCTCAGAGCAGCAGCTGCGCGCAGGCACGATCAATCTCATCACGCTGCTGCAGACCGAGCAGACATTGTTCCAAGCCGAAGACGCACTGGCGGTAGCGCGGCTGGCGCGGCTACAGGCCATCGTCAGTCTGTACCGGGCGCTCGGCGGCGGCTGGTCGCCAAAACCGTTGGAAACGGCCGATGCCAATTGACCGGGATATGCTTATTTGAGCGGGCAGCAGGATTTTTCGCATGGATGACCGGCCGAGCGGCCCGCCGCAAAAGACCAAGCCCGACGACCTGTCGCCATTGCAGCAGGCGAATGTCCGACGCCGTCGGCGCTTCATCGGCATCATCATCGCCGTTGTCGCGGTCGGCGCGGTGGCCTGGTGGATCAAGCAGGCGCCAACCCCGCAGACCGGGCGGGGCCGCTTCGCCACCGGTGCGCCGACACCGGTGCTCGCCGAGGCAGCAGCGAAGGGCGATGTCGACATCACCATCAATGCGCTCGGCACGGTGACATCGCTCGCAACGGTGACGGTGGTCTCGCAGATCAGCGGCAAGATCACCAACGTCGCCTTCAAAGAAGGACAGATCGTCAAGCCGGGCGATCTCTTGGTGCAGATTGATCCGCAGCCCTATCAGCTTTCGCTCCAGCAATGGCAGGGCCAGCTCGCGCATGACCAGGCGCTATTGGCCGGCGCGCAGGTCGACCTTGCTCGTTACCAGAAGCTGGCGGAGACCAAGGCGATCCCCGAACAGCAGCTCGACACGCAGAAATATCTCGTCAAGCAGTATGAAGGCACGGTCACATCCGACCAGGCCCAGGTCGAAACGCAAAAGCTCAACATCGAGTATTGCCACATCGCCGCGCCGATTGCCGGGATCGTCGGCCTGCGCGGGGTCGACATCGGCAATTACGTATCGCCCTCGAGCACCACGGCCATCACCACGATCACGCAACTGCAGCCGATCACCGTGCTGTTTCCGGTCGCCGAGGATAATGTCGGACGCATCCGGCAGCGCCTGAATGCCGGCGCCAAGCTGTCGACGACCGCCTATGACCGCAGCGGCTTGAACGAGCTCGCCACGGGTTCAGTGATCGCCACCGACAGCCAGATCGACACGACGACAGGCACGCTCAAGATCAAGGCGCAGTTCGCGAACCAGGATCAGCAGCTGTTTCCCAACCAGTTCGTGAACATCCGCCTGCTCGTCGACGTGCTGCACGATGCCACCGTGGTGCCGACAAGCGCGGTCCTGCGCGGCGCCAATGGTAACTTCGTCTATCTCATCAATGCCGATGATACCGTCGCGGCGCGGACGGTGCAGACCGGGCCGACCAGCGGCGATCGCGTCGCGATCACCTCCGGACTTTCGCCGGGCGACCGCGTGGTCACCGACGGCTCCGACAAGCTGAAAGACGGGGCGAAGGTGGTCGTGCGCAGCAACAATCCGCCGACGAATGCCGCGCCGGCGAATGCGGCTCCGGCTGCCAACGCTCCGGACAAACCAAGACGTCAGCGGCAACAATGACCGATCGCGTCGCCGAAACCCCCGACGAACCGGCGCTGAGTCCATCGAGCATCTTCATTCTGCGCCCGGTGGCGACGTCGCTGTTGATGATCGCCATCCTGCTGTCGGGGATTCTCGCGTTCCAATTCCTTCCGCTCGCGGCACTGCCCGAAGTCGACTATCCAACGATCCAGGTACAGACCTTCTATCCGGGCGCCAGTCCGGACGTGATGACATCGTCGATCACCGCGCCGCTCGAGGTCCAGCTCGGGCAGATGCCGAGCCTCAATCAGATGACCTCGGTGAGCTCGGCCGGCGCGTCTGTCATCACTTTGCAGTTCAGCCTCAATCTCAGTCTCGACGTCGCCGAGCAGGAGGTGCAGGCGGCGATCAATGCCGCGGGCAATCTGTTGCCGTCGGACCTGCCGGCGCCGCCGATCTATGCCAAGGTCAATCCGGCCGATGCGCCGGTGCTCACGCTCGCGCTGATGTCGAAGACCATGCCGCTGCCGCAGGTCCAGGAGCTCGCGGACACACGCCTGGCGCAGCAGATTTCGCAGCTCACCGGCGTCGGCCTCGTGAGCATCAGCGGCGGCCAGCGCCCGGCTGTGCGCGTGCAGGCGGATATCCGCAAGCTTGCCGCCTACGGTCTCAACATCGACGACCTGCGCACCACGCTCGGCAACGCCAATGTGAACACGCCGAAGGGAAATTTCGACGGGCCTTCGCGCGCCTACACGATCAACGCCAATGACCAGCTGACCGACGCCAGCGCCTACAAGGACCTGGTCATCGCCTATAAGAACGGCGCGCCGGTGCATTTGACCGACGTCGCCGACGTCATCGATGGCGCGGAGAACGACAAGCTGGCGGCGTGGATGAATAATACGCCGGCGGTCATCCTCAACATCCAGCGGCAGCCCGCCGCCAACGTCATCCAGGTCGTCGACCGCATCAAAGCGCTGCTGCCGAAGCTGCAGGCGGCGTTGCCCGCGGCGATCGACGTCGAGGTGCTCACCGATCGCACCGTCACCATCCGCGCTTCGGTGCGCGACGTGGAATTGGAGCTCACCTTCGCCGTCATCCTGGTGGTGCTGGTGATCTTCGTGTTCCTGCGCAACGCGCGCGCCACTATCATTCCGAGCCTCTCGGTGCCGCTGTCGCTCGTCGGCACGTTCGGCGTCATGTATTTGTTCGGTTTCAGCCTGAACAATCTGTCCTTGATGTCGCTGACCATCGCATCGGGCTTCGTCGTCGACGACGCCATCGTGATGATCGAAAACATCGCCCGCTATCTCGAAGCCGGAGACACGCCGCTGCAAGCCGCGTTACGCGGCTCCAAGCAAGTCGGCTTCACCATCATCTCGCTCACGGTGTCGCTGATCGCCGTGCTCATCCCGCTATTGTTCATGGGCGACGTCGTCGGCCGCCTGTTCCGCGAATTCGCGATCACGCTCGCCGTCACCATCCTGATCTCCGCCGTGGTGTCTCTGACGCTGGTGCCGATGGCCTGCGCCAAGCTGCTGCGCGCCTCCGACGAGCAGCATGAATCGAGGCTGCAGCGGCGCAGCCGCGAATGGTTCGATGCGCTGATTCACCACTATGGCCGCATGCTCAACTGGGTGCTGGACCGCCAGACCGCGACACTCGTCGTCGCGCTGCTGACGCTGGTCGTCACCGCAGCGCTTTACGTGTACATCCCCAAGGGCTTCTTCCCGCTGCAGGACTCCGGACTGATCCAGGGAATTTCCCAAGCGCCGCCGTCGATTTCCTTCGCCGCCATGGGCGAGCGGCAAAACGCACTGGCCAAGGCGATCCTCGAGGATCCCGACGTGGCCAACCTCTCGGCGTTCATCGGCGTCGACGGCACCAACACGACGTTGAACAGCGGCCGCCTGCTGATCAATCTCAAGCCGCATGACGAACGCAACAGCACCGTCAGCGAAATCATCGATCGCCTCAAGGACCGCGCCGCGGCCGTCCCCGGCATCATGCTGTTCATGCAGCCGGTGCAGGATCTGACGATCGATTCGACTGTCAGCCGCACGCAGTATCTGTTCGCGCTCGAGGACTCCAATCCCGACGAGCTCGCCAAATGGACGCCGATCCTGGTCGACAAGCTCAATCACATGCCGCAGTTCGCCGACGTGACCAGCGACCAGGAAGGCCAAGGTCTGTCGCTGTTCCTCGACATCGACCGGGATACCGCGGCGCGCTTCGGCATCACAGTGGCGACCATCGACAACGCGCTTTACGACTCTTTCGGACAGCGCAACGTCTCCACGATCTTCACGCACTCGAACCAGCGCCGCGTCATCCTCGAGGCGAGTCCGAAATACCGCGCGTCGATCGACTCGCTGTCGTCGATCCACCTGCCGTCGTCGACCGGGACCGGCCAGGTGCCGTTGTCGGCGATCGTCAAAGTGCACGAGCAAACGGCACCGCTGCAGATCGACCATCTCGGCCAGTTTCCCGCGGCGATGATCTCGTTCAATCTCGCACCCAACGTCTCGCTGGGCGCCGCGGTCACCGCAGTCAACGACGCGCGCCAGCAACTCGGAATGCCGCGCAGTGTCATTGTCGCATTCCAGGGCGCGACGCTGGCGTTCCAATCCTCGCTCACCAACGAGCTGTTCCTGATCCTGGCGGCAATCGTCGCCGTCTACATCGTGCTCGGTGTGCTCTATGAGAGCTTCATTCACCCGGTCACCATTCTCTCGACGCTGCCGTCGGCGGGCATCGGCGCCTTGCTGGCGCTGATGCTGGCGGGCGACGACATCACCGTCATCGCCATCATCGGCATCATTCTGCTCATCGGCATCGTCAAGAAGAACGCGATCATGATGATCGACTTCGCGCTCGATGCCCAACGCAACGAGGGACTGCCGCCGCGCGAGGCCATTTTCCAGGCCTGCATGCTGCGCTTCCGCCCGATCCTGATGACCACGATGGCCGCGGTGTTCGGCGCGCTGCCACTGATGCTCGGTACCGGCACCGGCTCGGAGCTGCGCCACCCGCTCGGCATCAGCATTGTTGGCGGCCTGCTGTTCAGCCAGTTGCTCACCTTGTTCACGACGCCGGTGATCTATCTCTGGTTCGAGCGTCTGTCCGAGCGGTTCGGAGGGGAGGCATTCACGCTCGACGAGCCGGGGATTGCGCCGTGAGCCTGTCGACGCCGTTCATCCGTCGCCCCGTGGCGACGACGCTGCTGACCTTCGGCGTCACCGCCGCCGGCGCCATCGCGTTCTTTCACCTTCCCGTCTCGCCGCTGCCGCAGGTCGATTTTCCCACCATCTCGGTGCAGGCGAATCTGCCGGGCGCCAGCCCGGAAGTCGTGGCGACGAGCGTCGCCACGCCGCTCGAGCGGCATCTCGGCCAGATCGCCGATGTCACCGAAATGACGTCGACCAGCACGGTCGGGTCGACGCGCATCACGCTGCAATTCGGGCTCAATCGCGATATCAACGGCGCCGCGCGCGACGTGCAGGCCGCGATCAATGCCGCGCGCGCCGACCTGCCGTCGAGCCTTCGCTCCAACCCGACCTACCGCAAGGTCAATCCGGCGGATGCGCCGATCCTCATTCTGTCGCTGACCTCGGAGACACAGGACCGCGGCCAGATCTTCGACGCCGCCTCGACCGTGTTGTCGCAGAAGCTCTCCCAGGTCGAGGGCATCGGCGAGGTCGTCATCGGCGGCTCGGCGCTGCCGGCGGTGCGCGTCGAGCTCAATCCGCAAGCCCTGTTCAAATATGGGATCGGGCTCGAGGACGTGCGCGCCGGCCTCGCGGCCGCGAACGCCCATAGCCCGAAAGGAGCGATCGAGGTCGCCGAGCGGCATTATCAGATCTACAACAACGACCAGGCGACCAAGGCGGCGCAATACCGCTCGCTGGTGGTCGCCTATCGCAACGGCGCTGCGGTGCGGCTATCGGACCTCGGCGACATCGTCGACTCGGTCGAGAACCTGCGCAACGCCGGCTTGACCAACGGCTCGCCGTCGGTCGCGGTCATTCTCTACCGCCAGCCCGGCGCCAACATCATCGACACGGTCGATCGCGTCGTCGGCATGCTGCCGGAGCTGCGTGCCTCGATTTCGCCGGCGATCTCCATCTCGGTCGCGGTCGACCGCTCTACCACGATCCGCGCATCGCTTCTCGAGGTCGAGATCACGTTGCTGATCGCGATCGTCCTCGTAATCCTCGTGGTGTTTGCGTTTCTGCGCAACCTGCGCGCCACCGTCATTCCGGCCGTCGCCGTGCCAGTCTCGCTGATCGGCACCTTCGCGATCATGTATCTGCTCGGCTACAGCCTCGACAATCTGTCGCTGATGTCACTGACGGTCGCCACCGGCTTCGTGGTCGACGACGCCATCGTCGTTCTCGAGAACATCTCCCGCCATCTCGAGGCGGGAATGACCCGCGCGCAAGCAGCGATCCTCGGTGCACGAGAGGTGGGCTTCACCGTGCTGTCGATGAGCACGTCGCTGATCGCGGTGTTCATCCCGATCCTGCTGATGGGCGGCATCGTCGGACGGCTGTTCCGCGAATTCGCGATGACCCTGTCGATCGCCATCATGGTCTCGCTGGCGGTGTCGCTGGCGACCACGCCGATGATGTGTGCGTTCCTGCTCAAGCCGACGTCGCACGAACGGCAGAGCCGATTGATGCGTCTCGGCGAGCGCATTTTCGACGCCATGCTCGATCTCTATCGTCGCTCGCTCGGTCCGGCGCTGCGGCATTCGCGACTTGTCATGCTGGTGCTGCTGGGGACGCTCGGCCTCAATGTCTTTCTCTATATCATCGTCCCGAAAGGCTTCTTTCCGCAGCAGGACACCGGCCGCATGGTCGGCTTCATTCAGGCTGACCAGAGCACCTCCTTCCAGTCGATGCAGCAGAAGCTGACGCAATTCGTCGCCATCATCCGCAAGGACCCGGCGGTCGATACCGTCGTCGCCTTTACCGGTGGCGGGCAGACGAATTCGGGATTCGTGTTTGCGTCTCTGAAGGCGAGCAGTGAGCGCAAGCTGCCCATCGATCGCGTGATCGGGCGGCTCCGCGGCCAGCTTACGCAGGTGCCCGGCGCCCAATTGTTCCTGCAGCCGGTGCAGGACATCCGCGTCGGCGGCCGCGCCAGTAACGCGCTCTATCAGTACACGGTGCAGTCCGCCGACCTCGCCGAGCTCAACGATTGGACGCCGAAGATCCTGGCGGCGCTGCAGAAGCTTCCGCAGCTCACCGACGTCAACAGCGACCAGCAGAACAAGGGGCTGGAAGTCGACCTCGCGATCGACCGACAAACCGCCGCGCGCTTCGGCATCAATGTCAGCCAGATCGACAATACGCTCTACGACGCCTTCGGGCAGCGCCAGGTGTCGACGATCTACAATCCGCGCAACCAATACCACGTGATCATGGAGGTGGCGCCGCGCTTCTGGCAGCGCCCGGAGACGCTCAATGACATGTTCGTCTCCACCGCCGGCGGCTCGGTCGGCGGTACGCAGGCGAGCGGTGTGGTCGCCGGCACCGTGTCGTCGAACAAGACGTCGCCGACCAGCGCGACGATCGCCACCGATACGGCGCGCAACCTCGCCAACAACTCGATCGGCAACACCGGCCGCGGCTCCGCATCGACCGGATCGGCGGTGAGCACCAACAAGGAGACCATGGTGCCGCTGTCGACCATGGTGCGCTTCGCACCCGGCAGCACGCCGCTCGGAGTCAATCATCAGGGCCTGTTCATCTCTTCGACGATCTCGTTCAACCTCGCCCCCGGCGTCTCGCTCGGCCAGGGGCAGGACGCGATCAACGCTGCGATCAGCGAGCTCGGGGTGCCGGTCACGATCCGCGGGACGTTCCAAGGCACGGCGCGCGCCTTCATCGATTCGCTCGCCAACGAGCCCTACCTGATCGCCGCGGCGTTGTTCGCCGTCTACATCGTGCTCGGCGTCCTCTACGAGAGCTACATCCATCCGATCACCATCCTCTCGACCTTGCCGTCGGCCGGCGTCGGCGCGGTGCTGGCGCTGATGATCTGCCACACCGAGTTCAGCATCATCGCGCTGATCGGCGTGATCCTGCTCATCGGCATCGTGAAGAAGAACGCGATCCTGATGATCGACTTCGCGCTCGATGCGCAGCGCACCCGCGGGCGCACGCCGCAGGAGGCGATCTACGAGGCCTGCCTGCTGCGCTTCCGCCCGATCATGATGACCACCATGGCCGCCATGCTCGGCGCCCTGCCGCTCGCGCTCGGCCTTGGCGAGGGCAGCGAGTTGCGCCAACCGCTCGGCATCGCCATCGTCGGCGGCTTGATCGTGAGCCAGTTGCTGACGCTCTACACGACGCCGGTGATCTACCTCTACCTCGACCGCGCCCGCGAATGGTTCCAGGGGCAGCGCGACGTGACGCCGTCGCCGGGGATTGCGGGTTGAGGTGGACACCACGTGTCCACACGCTCAGGCGTTATGCCCCGCGCATGCGGGGCATCCAGTAATCACTGACAGTGCGGTGATTACTGGATCGCCCGATCAAGTCGGGCGATGACGCCGAGTGTGTGGCTCGCTCGCCGCGTCAATCCGATTCACTTGTCAAACAGCCCGCGTCGCTTCACTTGCGCAAAGCTTCGCACTTTCAGCACGACGCTGTTTTTTGAAAATCAGCGGCCTTCTTGGTTCGCCGCGCCGGGCCCTCGCTTACGCTCGGCGGCGCGGCATTGAAGAAGACCAAGGGCGCGCGGGACATCCGTGATCCTTCGGGATCTACGGATCCTTCGCCCCTCGCGGAACGAAGGCTATGGGGTAGTCAAACCGCAGGTCTCGTTGGATCGAGATATCCCGC